>TARA_R110001606_G_scaffold2890_5_pt1 | contig 14833 bp, 17 predicted proteins | sample TARA_R110001606 | Tara Oceans TARA_R110001606 (sample SAMEA4398315) | marine metagenome | biome: Polar Biome; feature: [SRF] surface water layer (ENVO:00010504); material: water (ENVO:00002006), including particulate matter (ENVO:01000060) such as... | depth 5 m | reverse complement strand
ATATATCCAAAAATGGATCTAGTCAACGGATTACCTAAACTCTTAAAAGAAGGAGTACATCCTAAAGATGCTTTTGAGTTTAACTCAGACGCTTACAATGCTAAGCAGTTTGGATTATGGACACACACAAATGTTCGTAAAGATAAGTTTGATTGTTTTCCGCAACAAGAGTTAGTCGAAATGCTTAAAGCTTTATGAAAACTACCATAGTATCGATATCAACTACATGCGCATTTATATGTTCTTACTTCCTAGGCCTTGCTATGGATAATGCCGAACAGTTTCTGTCTGTAGGTTGTGTTGTCTTGTTAGATGGTTTCTTTGGAATCATAGCAGGGATTAAGAGAGAGGGGTTTCGAACTTACAAAGCAATAAAAGTACTAAGAACTTTAGTCTTGTGGTGGGTTATCCTTGGAGTGCTGCTTTCTATAGAGAAAAGCTTTGCGGGTACCTCATGGTTAAGTGAGACAGTTATTGTGCCGTTTTTAATCTTCCAAGTAGTGAGTGCTCTCAAGAACGCTTCATTGAGTGGATGGATAAAAATGGATCTTTTCAAGAAAATCCTAGAAAAGATTGATCAGCACAAAGAAACTAAAGAATAGTAACTATTTATTAGAAAGCTAATCATGATAAAACTTCGCAACATTCTTCAGGAGTTAAACGAATGCGTTATAGCACGTTGCCGTGTTGATGGTAGTGTGGTTTTAGCTAAGAATCGTGACAGAATGTACGCTCCAGACCTCGAAGTAGTGCACGAGATTGTGAATGGTGTAGAGATGGTGTATATGAGAGATGTCTTAACAGACTGGAGTGAGGGTTTAAATGAGAAGGGTATTGGTGTAGTAAATGCATCATTAATGGTTGGTTTTGATGAAAAAGAGGGAGATTTAGCAAAAGATAAGGCTAAAAAGGGCAAGAATGGTAAACCTTCTTATGATGGATTGAAAATCCGAACCGCTTTACAGCAGAGTAAATTGTCACAATCTATGAGATCGGTGATTAATTTTAGAGGAGATGATGAGGATGATGTTGGGGTAAAAGGACTTACAATTGTGTCAAACGCTAAGCATAGCTACATTATCGAAATGACATCTCAACACGTTCCAATAATAAAACGCATAAGTCCAGATGAAGTAGTCACGAGAACTAATCATGGTATCGAGTATCCAGATACTGGCTATACGGGTGGATTAAAAAGAAAATCTTCTTTATCCAGACAGCAGATAGCACACGACGCATTGTCAGATATCTCATCGCAAGAGCAGGTGTTAGATGCTTTATCGAAGCAGCATGATAGTGATAAGTGGATGAATCCTTATAGACGAGACAATAGCTTTGGGTTTACAACGTCCTCACAAGTTATGATGGATCTTAGTAATCTAAAATTTGAGTTTAGGCATGATGCTGGCAACTCCACCTTTAAAGGATTGGTTAACAAACTACCACAAGGGTATGAGCCAAAGATAGAAGTTGTCATAAACACCACCACAGATAAATGATCAAACTACAACAAATATTAGAATCAGTAAACCAGTCTGAATTAGATGAAGTGGAAGCGTATCTGGATAAGATGTTTGCTGCTATTGGAATTGATATAGAATTCACAAGACACTTTATGGATCGAGTTAACGATATACGTAACACTAAGTCAATAGAGCCCGAGGAGATTGAAGATCTATTCACAAAGACATACGAAGATCACGGACAAGAGATAAAGAGTTTGGGAGCTAGTGGAGAAGCTGTAATCACTGATATGGAATCTAATATCAATGTACCATTCGTACTTAGATTTAATCCTAGAACCAAGAAGCTTGACTTAATATCTAAAACAGTCATGCGTAAATTTAATTTCAAAACATCAGGTAAAAAGTTGAAAGTTTAATATAATTTTCGTATATTAGGTGTATGGAAAAAATACTATTTGCACCCGCTGCCATAGAAGATAAAGTTTTAGATTTAGCAGAAAAGTTGAATTCAATGTATCCTCCAGGCCAACGCACTAATCCAAACGAGCATCCAGTACTAACCCCTATCCTACAAGGAGGTATCACATTCTTTCAAGATGTAGCTAAGAACCTATTATTCGATGCTTATGTTGATTGTGTAGGAGTTGAATCATACAAAGGTCAAGCTAGAGGTGAGATTAACTTATATAAGGATTGGAATATTAACTTGGCAGATAAAGATGTTTGGTTGATAGATGATATTTGTGATTCTGGTAATACAATGGCATACTTAGAAAAACTTGCCTACGACAGAGGAGCAAAACACGTTTACAAAACAACACTGTTAAAGAGGCACGACTGTCCAATGCAGCTAGACTTTTGCGGATACACTCTGCAAGATGAATGGGTGTTTGGATATGGCATGGATCATCCGGATGGATTAGGAAGATTAAGCGACTCTATTTTTCAAGTTTAATTATATTTCAAGCTATTTATAATAAACACGTACATAAATGGCTTATATTTCTAAGACAGGTATTAGTAATACCTCAACAATTCAAGCAGAACATATTACACGAATCATCGATGCATTAGATGGTACAGCAGCTACAGAAGTTTCTGCATCTGGACAATTCGATGGATCACACTCTGGATCTTTTTCTGGTTCATTTGTTGGAGATGGATCAAACATAACTGGAGTAACTGGTGAATGGGATGGTACTCATAATGGTAACGCACAGATTACTGGATCGTTAATCGTAACTAGCACCGTGTCAGCATCTAACTTATCTGGAACGAATACTGGAGATCAAGACCTATCTTCTTATGCACAAACTGCGAATGTAGTAGCTAATAGTGCTACTGCTTCACTCGTAAACAATTCAGCTACATCTTCTTTTGTTAATAACTCGCAAACAGCATCATTTGCCATAACTGGAAGTAGTGTGTTATTTGTTGACGTAACCGCATCAGGAAATATAAGTGGAAGTAACACTATTTCTGGTAATAGGCTAAGCGCAGATACTTATGTAATGACTCCACAAATACAAAGCACTACAACCCAATTGCTAATTAATGACCACGTAAGAGTTGCAGGTGCAGTTACAGCTTCGCTGGGGGTGTATAGCGTAGGTCCAATTACTGCATCAGCTGACATAAGCTGTAGCCATGCACACTCTATAATAACAGCAACTACTGGAACATTCAATCATATTATTACAGATGGTGAGACAATGGAGTTTAGAAGTGCTGCAACAAGAAACGTGGTAGGATCTTTAAAGTTTGATGCTGTAAGAGGTTTGGATGTTAAAGATGGGAATGGTAATGAGGGTAAGATGCGAGCTAAATCAATAGATATTCCATCTGGAGGTAGTCTTATAGTTAGTGCAAGTCAAGTAGATTTTACTGGCTTACCATCAGCTGATCCAAGAGCTGCAGGACGAATGTGGAATGATAGAGGTACTGTGAAGATATCTACTGGAGATTAAATTGTTCAAAAAAAGATTGTCAAATTGTTGACTTTCTGGATTATATTCCGGATATTAAGGTTTATACATTAACATTAAAACACAACTTATACTATGTTACTAACAACACTATTATCATTAAGCATTGCTGTAAACTTAGGACTAGCAATAGTACTTTATAGAAATAACAAGAGTACTAAAGATTTACAAATTAAGATTAAAATCTTACAAGATTGGGGAGATAAAGCTTTCGTAAAGGTTAAAAAATTAGAGGAAACAAGAGAATCTCTTCTTGAATACGTAAGCAATGTTGGGAAAGATGAGCCTTCTAAGAATGGTACTCATAAGAAAACTAGACGTTCACCTAAAAAGAAAAAGTAATTTTGAATCACTACAACACACTAGTCCAAAACGGCTTTTTGTCAAATGCAAAAAAGCAAATAAAAAAAGCCGCTGCGGCTATCTATCCTCCTATTGACTTATCACAAGTTAAAGGAGATTGGATGTGGCACTTTGATCGCAATGAAAAAAAAATGGACTTTGACTACTTATGTCAAGAGTTAGACCTCTACAATCATGTAAAAGAAAATCTAGATGATCTGGATGAGGAGCATGATGTTATGGTTTTAAACGCGTTTGACATTATTATATACGCTAGTCCGCATAAAAAATCCATACAAAAGTCCCTAGATATGGACTTTGTGGAACATGGTTCTCTTCCCTATTACATTACGAAACGCAAGGTAAATGGCCAATTTTTGTGGTTTTGCTTAACTTGGACCGTATTCCCCTTCCAGCCATTTCACGAAAATTAGCTTTTTTGGAAAAAAAGTTGTATAGTTACTAGTAAATAAGTCACAAAGCTATGCAAGAGTTAGAATGTCAAAATTGCGGAACAGTAGAGTATAGGGATTATGTTACTCCTGGTACTAAGTTAAAAATGTGCTCACACTGCGTTAGAGAGATGTGGGATCCAAACGATCTTCCTAAGCCTAAAAGACCTTCAGGATTTCATAGAGGATGGAAGTTTATGAAAGTGTTTGTTCATGAGAATGGTACAGTATATCACAAAGGTGAGGAGCAGTCTAAACTCAAAGGAACACTACCTCCAACTCCCAGAAAAGAAACCAAGAAAGATACGAGAACTAAGTCTCAAAAGCAAAGAGATCGTCAAGAACTTCTTGTTAATATTAGCAAGTTAAAAAAGCAAATAAAAAAAGAGAAACGCGTTACATACAGACGTAAATTAGAAACCCAGTTAAAAAAATTAAGCAAACAGTTATGAGTTACACAGCAGAAGAGTTACAAGAGAATTACAAAACATTTCTAATGTACATCGAGGATTACATTACAGGAGATAGAAAAGAAAAGTTAAAACAATTATACCTAGAACACGAAGAGCGTATTATGATGATGCCTGCCTCAGGTACAGCTCATTATCACAACTGCTTTATTGGTGGTTATGTGGATCACGTTATACGTGTTATGCGGTGTGCATTGGATGTAGATGAACTTTGGAGTAAGCATGGTGCAACAAAAGACTATACTACAGAAGAGTTAATATTCTCTGCAATGAATCATGACTTAGGAAAGATTGGAACAGAAGAAGCTGAGCAGTATATTCATAACCCATCCGATTGGCATAGAAAGAATCAAGGAAAGCTTTACACTAACAATCCAGTAAACGCTTTTATGACTGTTCCTGATAGAGGATTAAAACTCCTCTACGATAGAGGTATTACTATTACTGACAATGAGTGGTTTGGAATCAAACTGCATGACGGTATGTATGAAGAATCTAACAAGCCCTACTATGTTAGCTGGAATCCAGATAGTGCTTTACGTACCAACCTTCCTTATGTATTACACCAAGCTGATATGATGGCAGCTCGTATTGAATCTAATATGATGACAGAAGAGCCGGTAACTACTTTTCCAGAAAAGAAAGCTGCTAAGAAGAGTGGAAGTATTACAGAGTCGGATAAGGATAATCTGAAGAATACATTTGATCAATTATTCAAGTAATATGTTAGTAGCAGTTATAACCTTATCAGTATTATTAGCTTTCAGTGTATGGCTATTGTACGTTCAGTTAAAAAAATCATCAAAACTAGAAGCCTTCTTAGAGTTGTATGTAAGAATGTTGTCAGTAATGGCACTTCGTACAAACAAAGCATACAAGCGTATGCAGGAGATAGATCGTTTAGGTTCCTTTGAAGCAGACGATGAGACCGGATACATATTTCAAGAAATAAAAACAGTAACCACAGACTTAGAGGAGTTTGTTAACAAATACATAACCAATGACGATGATGACAGCACCAAAGAAGAAGAGAAGAGCAAAAAAAAGTAAAAAACAATATTTTGGACCTGAAGTTGATGTAGCTATTATTGAATATAATGCTACTGAAGATACAGAAGTGAAGAGTAGGATATACGAAAGAGAGATACGAAAACCAATGGAGAAGTTGGTTGAAAACATCATACACACTTTCAAATTCTACTACACAGACAATGTACCGTTGCATGAGGTTCAACATGAAGTCGTTTCTTTTTTGTGTGAAAAGTTGGGTAAGTTTAAACCAGAGAAGGGTAGTAAAGCGTTTAGTTATTTTAGTATGATAGCTAAGAATTATTGTATTCTTAAAAACAGAAAGAATTACAAGAAGTTAATTGAAACCAAAAGAATCGATTACGATCTTTCAATGGAGATTGCAGACACAACTCCTACAGCTGATCAAGAAGGTCCAGACCTAGAGAAGTTCTTTGAACAGTACTTAGCTTACTGGGACGATAAGGTTAATTTGTATTACAAAAAGGAGAGAGATCAAAGATTAGCTGAAGCAGTGTTGGAGTTATTTAGAAAGCGAGATAGGATTGAGATATTCAACAAGAAGGCTTTGTATGTCTATATTCGTGAAATGACTAACGCTAATACTCAACAAATTACTAAAGTTGTCAAAGATATGAAGCTTCGTTGGAAGCATATGTATAGCGACTTTCTTGAAAAAGGATATATTCCAAAAGACAAAACTTACGATGTTTAATCACTATGTTAATTAATGTATCCAAGGAGTATATTTACAATTTCATCTTAGAAGAAATAAAGGCGTGGGAAGATGTATGCAATGGTGTACCTAATCTCCACGCCTTTGAGTTTGACTCACTCGAACCGGGTATAGAAGAAAAATTAACAGAGTTAGGATTTTACGAAAACAGAATTGCTTGGACAGCAGGCATTCGCATCAAAAAGCTATATGCCTACTTAGAGGATATTGAGAGTAGAGGAGTTTCGTAAAACTTACTTTTCACCTATTTATATAAAAAGGCATTATGGATAAAGATTCACCGTTATTTAAAGACAAGACCTTTTCTGATCTTTTAGCTGACATATACAATAACACTAAAAAGAAAGAAAAGCAGATTACTGAGCTGATTAACCAGCTTAAGCCTATGATTCGCAACATGACTGATGCTTCTATGATGGTACCTCTAGTTAAAGAATACCTCGAGGTTTCAGTAAAAAACGACGATAATCTAGTAAAATTAACAGCAATTGTACAGCGATTATTGGTATCTAGTACGAAAAACACTAATACAGATGATGGTATGTTGTCTGAGGCAGAAAAACAGCAGCTAATGGATGCAGCACAAGACTTGTTAGATAAAGGATAGATATGGGATTTTTCAGTGGATTATTTGGCGCATTATCACCCCCGACACCTCCGGTACCGGTCAAGCCCTATTTACCTTTTAATAGGTCAGGAGTAGGGCATGTATTGGATGTAATTTTAGATGAAAAGCATCCACAATATAATCCAGAAGAAAATAGAATCATTGGAACTATATTCTACCGAGACGCTTTTGCTTCACCTGGAGGATCTTCTTTCAGCTTTATGGAAGCAATACTATCGAAACAAGCTACACCCTTAGATCGTAGCAACTTCAAAGTACCTTTACCAGGAGAGCAGGTGATTGTATACATGGCAAAGTCTAACAAATTAGAAGGTCCTGATGTTCTAATGAAATCGGAAAACTTCTATGGAGCTGTCGTTGGCATGACTACAAACATCACACAAAACACAGCACCCTTTATAGGAATAGATCCTGACAATATTAATCCCTTCTTACCTGGCGCTAGATCTGTAGCTGAGCTCTCGAGGCGATTTGATAAAAAAATAAAAAATCTAGAAGCGTTTAAGAATGCAACTGGAAAACCGGAGGTACATAAACAAATTGCTTTAAACGAGGGTGACTTTATATTGCAAGGAAGGTTTGGTGGTAGCATTCGATTTGCTGGCACACCTATTGATAGTGAGATAAGAGGTCAAGATTGGGCTAGAGGAAAAAAGGGAGTGCCTGGTGATCCAATCATATTAATGAGAGTTGATAATGACAAAGGAACCTTTGATGATTTAGAAGAATCGTCTCTTACAGTAGCAGACTTAAATGAAGATGCCTCTTCTCTGTGTATAACCTCTACACAACAATTACCGTTAGACTTAGCTATACCAGATAAGGGAAAGAAAGCACATCCCCTAGCTTCGTGGGCTAACACATATGGCATTGAAGTTAAGACAGATGCTAAGAAGACAGCTAACAAAGCAAAGGATGGAGAAGCTTCTCGATCTGGTGAAAATAAAACAGCACCTAAAGAAGCAAATACTGGAGAAGACTTAAAAGACGAAAACACAGATCAATCAGAAACTGATACAGCTGCAACAACGGATGCTGCAACCGTAGATACATCAGCCGATGCCGCTGTGGATAATGTTGATAAACCAGACGGCTATAATGGTTTCTACTCAGAGGGTGATACTGATTTGAGTGGATATAGTGATTAATGAAAAGTTGATATGGGAATAGTAAATAAAGATTTAATATTAGAGTTTGAAAAAGAGATACTCGACAAAGGAGATGAGCTTGCTAGAGCTTGGGTATTCCGAATATGCGCTGGAGATAAGTCGAATTTCTGGATTAAGTATAGGGATGATATCGTAGGTAAAAACGCAGCTGCCAAAGATGTGATTAATAGTCAAGTTAAATTGTTAGTAGAGTCTGAGAAAAAACGATATCAAGATGAGAACATTGAAGGAGTTGATCCAGGAACAATGTGGGACATTGTAAACGGAGTATGGTGGCCTAGTATTCAAGATGTAGATGTAGCTTTAATCGATCATCCAAACGATCCTAAATTAGCATCGATGAGAGGGGTTGCACTAAAGACTGTATTTGCTAACGATGGAAAGATTAAGATAAAAAAAACTGATCGTACTTTTTCACCAATAAAAGGATACTTTACTCCATTATATAATGCCTATAAAAAAGTCATGATACAAATTCTAAACGAACCATCCTACTCACCATTTGCAGTATTTACCGGTTCTTTCGGTGGTGGGAACGGATATACACGATTTAGAGCAGACGAACAAAAAGAAATATTAAGCAAGCTATTTACAACCGAACAAGCAGCTAAGGTCTGGTGGATTAGCCAATTTGGAAACAACCCGAGTTTAGGAAGACCACTACTCACCGGATCGAGATTAAACTCTTATCTAGGATACTTCAATATGATGATCGGTTGGATGGGTGGAGATAATGCTCTTAACACTCGAGGCATAACAGCTGCAGAGCAAAAGTCCTTTAAAACCTTTCCTTTCGACTCTAACGTCTTTGAATTTAATGACACTAAAACATCACACGAAGCATTAAGCTTAGGATGCAGTGTAGCTGCTATACAAGCTCAATACAAGTGGTTGCAATCACAAAAAACTGGTGCTAATGCAGATTTTTACAAAGGTTGGTTTGATAGATTTTTCACTAATCCAAAATCGTTAGTGAATATGTTGATTATAATAAATGAGCGTGTACATATAAACGGACAAGGCGAGTTTAAGTACTCGCCAAAGTTTGATGCGAGATGGAAGGCAATGGGCGGAGCGTTAGCGTCTAGCTTTAAACTTAATATTGGAGAATAATGGCTGAGTATACTTATGATTCCATAAAAGCAATAGTTGCTAAGAACGGAGGCTTAACTCCAGCCGGTGCTGCAGGAGGTGTGCCTGATGGCACTCAGGTAACGGGAGAGTTTACTGGCACTTTTACTATTGACTTAGGAAAGTACCAAGATGAGGTTTTAGCGTTATCGTTTGAGGAGGAAACGGATACGACATTCGATGCAACGGTAACAGCAACAGCAGCAGACCCTTCTGTAGATGTGCAGCTAGGAATTGATAGTAGCGGAAAGAATACATTTATTCCAGATGCCGCTGGTGGTAGTATATTTCTAAATAGCGATCGTGTAGTCATAAATTCTAAAAATGATTACTCAATGTTGTTTGGAGAAAAGGGAGTAGCTATAGGTTCACCAAACCAAGTAAACATTGACTCAGGAAAATCAATAACTCTTTTTGGTCACGAGCAGGTATTTATAGGTGTTCCTAATAGAGGAGAGGAGATTGATGTGGACACAAATGCAGCAAGAGATCCAGGCGAGTCGGTAGGCGATCCAACACCTGACGAGTTATACGAACCCTTACCATTAGGATTAAAATTGATAAACTTTCTTGAAGATCTTATAGTAACTTTAGAGAATTCAGAAATAGCCACACCACTCGGTAATGGTGTATTTCAGCCCTCATCATTAGCTGAGCTAGAATTATTAAAAGTAAGACTACCAGAGATAATAAGCAACTACGGTTACATAGATGGACTAAGTCACGAAACCATAGATGAAGAAAGATTAAAAACAGTAAAGGTAGCAAAAGAAAAAGCAAAGGATTATGTTCCGCCACGAACATTGACAGGAACAGTCACAGGGCAGTTTGCCGGAACAACTGGAGCTCCAGGACCACCTCCAAATCCAGTTACTAATCCATTAGCAGAGATTCCTGGATTTTATGACTCACCATCATCACCACTTTATGGTGATCCAATAAGTTAGACAATATGGCATCATTAGAAGGAAAATTATCACAATTTGGAGAAAACGTAGTACTCACACAAGCACATGGATACTTTGATGCATTAAATGCAAAACTCCAAGAAACTACATCACAAACACTAACTCTTCAACCAAGTTATTTATCTAAGTTTGAAGTGGTAGATGATCTTAGGAAGAAGCTACGACCCGAGTATAGAACAGAAGCACCAGCTGGTGTTGAAACTTTTGACGCTACATTATCCTCAGCTTTAGATCCTGCTACCGCCATAATGGATGTAGCAAAAAATAGCGCAGGTGGAGGTTTTGATAAAGTTGAAACATACTTAAACGATTGTGTTACCAAAGCAAAAGGCGCTTTTGATCCACCACTTGCCGAGCCATTTAACTCAGCAGGAGGCGAAGCTTCGGTGTACTCAGTACCAGGCACAACTGACTTAGATCCACGAAGACATGCTAGAATATTGATGGTAGCTGAATTTGACATCGCTGTAAAGAAGTGGTTACAAAATAACGCATTGTTGTATGGCTTAACCCTTTACGAAGACTATGCACTATATTATGTTGGATTCAAAACAGTAAAAGAAGAAGGTACAACAAGGAGTGGAATAGTAAAACTCGTTAACAAATTTCAACAAACAGCAATCCCTGCTTCTGCTATAACACTAACCACTGCTCAAGTAGAAAAAGCAAAAGATCCAGTATCAGGTGATCTAGATCCAGTACAATTAACAACCCCAGTACAAGATAATGATGGCAATCAATTTACTACACTCTATCGAGTTAGTAGTCAATGTTGCACAAAACCTGCAGCTGAAGCTTATGCTAAAATGAAAGTCGCTGCTGCTGCAGATGGAATAACTTTAAGTGTTAATTCTGCTTTTAGACCAGCAACCGGTGCTGCCTTGAAGTGGACATCGGCAAGTGGAAAGACCGGTAAGTTTACAACGCAAGAAGCTTTGAGAAGAGATAAAGGAAGATGGAAGTCTAGTTATCCAGCATCCAGGACAGAAAGCGGTAAATTTGGTAGCAAGTCCGGAGATGAGGCATTTATATATTATGCAGGCTCAAGCCTATTTAAAGCACCAACAGCTCCTCCAGGAGTATCAAAACACGGTAATGGTGTTGCATTAGATTTCAATACTGGAAGTCGTAAATTCTTCAGTAAAGTACTAAACACAGCTGTATATAAGTGGGTTGCGTTTAACGCACACAAGTTTGGTTTTGTTAGAACGGTAAGTAATGAGGAGTGGCACTTTGAGTATATTCCAAGTAAGGCTGCAAATGGACCTTATGCTGTAAAAGCAAATAGTGAACGCAACATGTGGTATGCTGATATTGGACTAAACCAAATACCAACTGGAGGCGGTAACTCGATGATATCTATATAATCATGCCAATCAACTTTGAACTAACATTTGTCCAACCACTACTACTTGATCTTCAAAACGGAAAGTTTAAAGACGTAGGAGAGTTTTGTAGTGGTGTAACTAAATATTACGTTAAGACAATAGAAACCGGAATGCCAACCGGAATACCACCAACACTACCCGCTCCAGCAGCATCAGGAGCTCCCGCTCCCGTAGGCACTGGTCCAGGTGATAGCTTCAAAAAACCATTTAACGAACCTAGCAAAGGGAGGTTTGATAAAGCAATTTTTGCATACTTTAACGGAAAAGAGTTGCTACTCAATAAACAAAACTTAGAACAAAAGAAGAAAGCTCTTGATGGTATTATCCGAAAAGCAAAATTTCAAAAAGAAAAAATACAAGCGCAGATAGCGCTTATTAAGGAGTTGAAGAAGAAGATCGAGGAGTTGCCACAAAACATAAAGCAGTTGGGTGATATGGCTAAAGAGATGTTCCTATCGTACAAAGCAGATTTGGTAGGTGTTGGAGAAGAAATAAAAGAAATAGCAAAATCCGATATTGATGTTAATATAAAATTTGAAGATGCCTTTCCTGAAGAAGCAGCCGTAATTAATACTATAACTAACTTAGAGTTTAAAGTATCGTCTCCTAGTGAGATTCGTCAAACTTATAACAATATACTCACAGTCACTCAATACGTAGAAAAAGTCAATCGCATTACATCAAACCAAAATCAAACAGAAAGATACATAAAGCAGCGGCTTTCAGCAGCAGCACAGAATATTACTAAGATTGTCATAACGCTTCTTGAACCTGACAAATTTGGAGGTCTAATAGTAAAGTTCATATCTGACAAAAACGAAGCCAAACGAAAGTACGCACCAAAAATTAAGCAAGCCGAGCAAGCTATAAAAGCAATACAGTTTATTAGGTATCGTGTAGAACCGCAAGTAAGGGTGTTAGAAAAAAAAGTAGAGATACAGAAGGAGAATATAAAAAAACGTATCGATGCTGAAAAGAAAAAAATAAACGATCTTATTGCACAAAAAGGAAAAGAAATTGCTAGCGGTAAAAAGCAGTCTGAAAGAAAAAAGTTGTTTAAGAAATATATTGATGATGCCAAACGATTAAAAGAAGAAAACGAAAAAACAATCAAAACAGCTCAAAAAAACATTAAACTGGTTTCAACACTAACAAAAGATGGAACAGCATTATTGCAAGCAGGTACCAAGTTAAAAGATGACATTATAGCAGAAGTTAGTAGTCTTAAAGGTGAGTTTGAAAAGCTGCAAGAGCGTACAAAAAACGATCTAGTTAGCGCGTCTAGCATCGATTTATCATCATCAAAACCTAGCAGTGACTTGAGAGGTTATCTAAACGAGCAGGGGTTAAAAGATTTCTACACAGCAATTAATGGAGCAGTAGGATCTTTGGCGATAGACTTTATTGATATTAGAAAGGTGTTAGAAAGAACAGACACTAAGTACGATCAAATGGCAGGCAAGATAGTGTCGCTAGAGGAGCAGTTTTATGATCTATTAAACAAACTGAGTGAGTTTGAAGGCATTCCACCAATAAAATATGCTAAGCGGGATAAAAAACAAAGAACAAAAAAACCTCGCTCAAAAAGTACAATTATCTCAATCCTAAAAAAACTTAAAGTATTACTAGCACGTATTGAAGTATTTACAAACAAACAACTCAAAAAGATTGATAAGTTTACAAATAAAATGATTGCAAAAGCAAAAGTGTTAGCAAAGGACATAGAGACTGCAGTAGTAAACTCACTTCCTATTCCAGAAATAAAAAAGGATATCGAAACAAAGCGAGCTGCGCTTGAAGAAAAAAAAGAGACATTTGATCAATATAAGACTAAGTTTGATCAAACACAGAAAAAAATATCTGCTGGAGTCTTGTTAGCAAAGAATGCAGCAACAGTTGGATCAAATTTAGGTAAAGGAGATTTCTCAGCATCTAAAAACGAGCAACCTCTAAAGAAGATAGCAAATGCTAAATTCGACTACTACACTGTAGGAGTGGCTCCAGACAGTCCTGCTTACAAAAAACAAGAGGACGATAAAAAAATACTCCTAAAAGAAATTGACACACTCAAGCAGATAGAGCAGCTTGTGAGTATAGCATTACTAATAGTGAAAGAGTTAGACAAAAAGCCAAGCTCAGCAGCCGATTTAGCGGCCGATAATATTACTGGATTTGTTGATGAATTGAAGCGAGACGTAAAATCATTTCAAAACAGAGTACAAGTAAATGCTGGAACAATATCACTCACGAACGCAGCTGGCATCTCGTTCCAAAAAATGATAAATATTATAAAAGACTTTGCTGAAGCTCCTTCAAACGCTAAGGGGTTTATTTCAACTATTCAAGAAATCAAAGCAACTGTGAAAGGAGAGATGTTATCTGAAGTGTTAAAGTCTGTATCATTCTTACCTATGCTTATTAACCTTGAACAAAAGTATTTAAAAAAAGTAAAAAAGCAATTGGATATGATGGTTGGTGTAACAACACCAGACAATAGCGATAGTCCTGACCGAACAGCTATCGAAGATCAAGGTAGAGTAACGTCAACTGTTGACGACACAAAAGATGCTATTAGAAAGAAGCGAGAACAAGCTAAAGCAAAATTAGGCAATACAAAAATATACGCTAGTCTAAATAAAATGCATAAAGTTTTAGGTGAAGGTAGAGGTTCAATAATAATGCTACTTATAGAGGAGATAGCAAAATTAGTAGCAAAGTTTGAAACATTTGTAAAAGTACAAATAAATAAGATTTCAGCTAAAATAAAAAAAGAAGGAAAGAGTCGGTTAGACAAAGAAAAAAAGCAAAAAAAAGACAGATTAGATGCAATATTAAAGAAAAAGTTAAAAAACGATCTAATCCCTCAAACAATAGCATACAACATAGCATCAGCTTTATTTTGGACTGGAGCTGTCTGGCAGAACTCAACCGGTGCAACATTCCAAGTATTTACTGTTACACCATTCAAAAAGCTAATAGTAGATGGACGTCTAAAAGGAACAGCGGCAGCTGTTAGAGAGTTAGCTCAAAACTTTGAATTACAACTATCAACCATGAGTGGATTGTGTA
>TARA_R110001606_G_scaffold12373_3_pt1 | contig 14845 bp, 9 predicted proteins | sample TARA_R110001606 | Tara Oceans TARA_R110001606 (sample SAMEA4398315) | marine metagenome | biome: Polar Biome; feature: [SRF] surface water layer (ENVO:00010504); material: water (ENVO:00002006), including particulate matter (ENVO:01000060) such as... | depth 5 m | reverse complement strand
ATATTTATGGATTAGTGAAGAACCTGCTTGGGAGGTTTTAAAAAAATGGCATCAAATTTCTCCAGAATTTGCACTTTATAGTTTTAGAAATGCTTGCGGATTTACAGCACATCCAAATCAAGAAAAATTCAAAAATTGGAGCAAAAAAAACACTTTTTTTCTTTCTGATTTATTTCCGACGATTGATAAAAATAAAATTCATCATATTGATTTAAGTGTTTCTAGCAAATGGATTGGACATCAAAAAGACTTTAATAATTTGGAGTTATTTCAGTTTAAAATTGATCAATTACAAAAAAAAGTTCCGACTAAAATTATCGCTGGCGGATATTTAGAACCAAGAGCTTTATATACTTCTACCGCTTATAACAAAGTTGGTAATAATGGAAGAGAAAGCAGAAGTATTCATTTAGGAATTGATTATTGGTTGCCAGAAAAAACACCAGTTCATGCACTTTTTGATGGTGAAATTATGATTGCTGTAAATGATGTTGGAGAAAAAGAATATGGAGGTTTGGTGGTTTTAAAACACAAAACAACAACTTTTGAATTCTACACTTTATACGGACATAATACAGTTGAAAGTGCAACAAAGCACAAAGTTGGTGACATCATTTTAAAAGGAGAAAAAATTGCTGAATTAGCCAATTATCCAGAAAACGGAAATTGGGCGCCACATTTACATTTTCAAATACTACTTTCTTTGTTTGATTACAAATCTGATTATCCCGGAGTTGGGTATTTAAGCCAGATTGATGTTTGGAAAAGTGTATGTCCAGATCCAAATGCATTGTTTAAATCAGAAGGTTTACAAAAAAATACGATGATTTCTAATGAAGAAATCATCAACTACAGAAAACAACATTTAGGTAAAAGTTTAAGCTTGCAATACAATACTCCAATTAAAATGGTTCGTGGCGCTGGTCAATATTTAATGGATCAATTCGGAAACAACTATTTAGATACCGTAAATAACGTGGCGCATGTTGGTCACGAAAATTATGCTATTGTAAAAGCTGGTCAAGAGCAAATGGCGTTAATCAATACAAACTCTAGATATTTACACGAAAGCATTAACGAATTAGCAAAAGAATTGATTGAAACTTTACCAAAAGAATTAAATGTACTGCATTTTGTAAACTCTGGAAGTGAAGCAAACGAATTGGCAATTAGAATGTCAAAAGCAGTTACGGGAGAAAAAGATATTATTGCTAGCGAAGTTGGTTACCACGGAAATACAAATATGTGTATTGATATTTCATCCTATAAATTTGATGGAAAAGGCGGAAATGGCGCTCCAGAATACACGCACATATTTCCATTACCAGATTCTTTTCGCGGAAAATATAGAGGAGAAAATACCGCTTCTGAATATGCAGAAGAAGTTCAAAAATGTATTGAAAACATTCAGCAAAAAGAAAGAAATGTAGGTGGGTTTATCATTGAACCCATCATTAGTTGTGGCGGGCAAATTGAATTGCCAAAAGGGTTTTTAGCAAAAGCTTATGAAAAAGTTAGAAAAGCAGGCGGAATTTGTATTTCTGACGAAGTGCAAACTGGTTGTGGACGTTTGGGAAAAACTTTTTGGGGATTTCAATTGCATAATGTAGTCCCAGATATTGTCACCATCGGAAAACCGTTAGGAAACGGTCATCCTGTTGCGGCAGTTGCTTGTACACAAAAAGTTGCTGATGCTTTTGCAAACGGAATGGAATATTTTAATACGTTTGGTGGAAATCCGGTTTCTTGTGCTATTGCTACCGAAGTTATAAAAACCGTAAAGCGAGAAAAATTACAAGAAAATGCGTTAAAAGTTGGCGGATTTTTAAAAACTGAATTAAAAAAATTAGCGACAGAATTTCCAATTATTGGTGATGTCCGCGGACAAGGATTGTTTCTTGGAATTGAGTTGGTAGATTCTAATTTAAATCCGTTAGCAGCACAAACCGATTATTTGGCAAATAGAATGAAAGATCACGGAATTTTAATGAGTACCGATGGACCAGATCACAATGTCTTAAAAATAAAGCCGCCACTAGTTTTTACAAAAGAGAATGCAGAAGAAGTCATTTTCTATCTAAAAAAAATATTGAAGGAGGATTTTTTGAAACAGAATATAAACGATTCTAGTATTAGATAACTTTTATATAATTAGTTAAATAAATAAATTAAAAAACGACTTTTTATACAGAATTTGTTTTGGTGTTAGTAAATTTTTTATTTATTTAAAATTTGCTAAATCAAATTCTTTTGGTGGAACTTCATTACGCAAATACGTAACAAAATAATCCCAACGTTTTCTTGTCATATAATTGGTCATATTTCCGTAACCATGTCTTTGGTTTGGAAATAGAATCATATCAAAATCTTTATTAGCTTTAATTAAAGCATCAACAACTAACATGGTGTTTGATGGCGGAACATTATCATCAATAGAACCATGCGTAATTAACAAATGTCCTTTTAAATTTCCGGCAAGTAATTGATTTGCTTGATTGTCATAGTTGGTTGTTCCATCACCTTTTCCTTCCATATTTCCTTCAACCAATAAACCTTGCCATTTTTCTCCCCAATCGGCTTCGTAATTTCTGTTATCGTGATTTCCTGATCCTGAAACCGCAACATCATAAAAATCTGGATATGCAAAAACAGCTCTAGTAGAAGCAAATCCACCACCAGAATGACCATAAATTCCAACTCGCTCAATATCCATTCCTTTATATTTTTCTGCTAATTGTTTGATTGCTGCAATATTATCTGGAATTCCGTTATCTCCCATGTTTCCATAATAGAAATCATGAAAAGATTTTGATCTTCCTGGCGTTCCTTGAGCATCAACTGCAACAACAACAAAACCTAATTCTGCCGCAGCTTGAAAATCTCTCCAGACAGGTCTAAAGCCATAATATCCAACAGAACCAGATTGTGGTCCAGGATAAATATAATTTAATATAGGATATTTTTCATTTTCATTATAATTACTAGGAAGAAATAGCACGCCGTATAAATCTGTTTTATGATCTCTAGCTTTAACATTAAATTCTATTGGATCTTTATATCCTTGCGCTTTTAATTCTGTGATATCTGCAGTTTCTAAATCTGCAATTTTTTCTCCATTGTTGTTTCTTAATACTGAAACTGGCGGAGTATCAGTTGTAGAATAAGTATCTACAAAGTAATCCATATTTGGAGAAAAATTGACTGAATGTGTTCCTTTATCTGGAGTTAAATTTGTCAATCCTTTTCCGTCAAATCCTACTTTATATAAATACGTGTGGTATGGATTTCCTTCTTCTTTTCCTCCAGCGATAAAATAAATTTCTCTTTGTTTTTTATCAATATGATGAATTTCTCTTACAATCCAATCTCCAGAAGTAATTTGATTTTTTAACTTTTTAGTTTTTAAATCATATAAATAAAGATGTCCCCAATCCGTTTTTTCTGAATACCAAATAAATTCGTTTGAGTCAAATAAAACTTTCCAGTTTTCGGCATTTACACCAGATTCGTAATAGGTGTCAACAACTTCTTTGTGAATTGAACTTACTTTACCTGTTCTGGTATCCGCAATTTGTAAATGTGCTTCTTTATGATCTCTAGATCCAGAGACAAATGCGAATTTTGAACCGTCTTTGCTCCATTGCGCATCTAATAATTCTCCTCCACGACCAGCAATATGATCTGTAGTTGTTCCTCTTTGAAAATCTTTATCCATTTTTAAACGCACCACTTTTGGTCTTTTTCCTAAATCGATAATAACACGTTCTATCGTAAAAATAGTTTTATCTCCAGGCAAAGGATGTCTCCATGCTTCTAATTTTTGATGACCAACATTGGTGGTTGTTAAATACATCATGCCAACACCGCGAGCGTCTTGCTGAAATGTTGCAATTTTATCAGAATTTGGCGACCATTTTAAAACAGCATTGTCAGATTTTATCCAACCTGCATTATTGGTTGCGTAGCCATAATCTTTTTTTCCGTCGAAAGTTAACTGTGTTTTTTTATTGGTCGATAAATCTCGTACCCATAAATTATAATTATCGATGTACGCAGCTAATTTTCCGTTTGGAGAAACATGCTCGTTTCTAGTTGCTTTTCCATATTTCGATTCTGTTTTAAGAGTTTTATAATCTTTAAGAATTGATTTCTTTTTTGTTTTTGCATTTACAGAAATATATTCAATGCCATTTTTTGTTTTTTTAGAATAAACAAGCGTATTATCATCAGTCCATTTTTGAGAACCAATTTGATTATAGACCATTCCGTACCAACTACGTTGCATAAACTTGGTAGCCTTTTTATAATCTTCTGCAGTACGTTGTTTTTTTTCAGTAGAATCACAAGCCGATAAAAGTAGTAGTATTAAAGCAGCCATAACAGCTTTTTGAAGTAATTTTCTCATTGATTAAGTATTAATTAGTTTAAATAAATGTATTTTATTTCAATGTTGGGTTGAGTTAAAAAACAGTTAATTATTTGGTTTTCAACTCTGTAAAATATTTATAAAATAATGGAATTGTTTCAATCCCTTTTAGGTAATTAAAAATCCCGAAATGTTCGTTTGGCGAATGAATCGCATCAGAATCTAACCCAAATCCCATTAAAATGATTTTACTTTTTAATTCTTTTTCAAACAAAGCAACAATTGGAATACTTCCTCCGCTTCGTTGTGGAATTGGAGTTTTACCAAAAGTAGTTTCATAAGCTTTACTCGCCGCTTTATATCCAATATTGTCAATTGGAGTAACATAACCTTGTCCGCCATGATGAGGCGTTACTTTCACTGTAACGCCAGCTGGAGCAATACTTTCAAAATGATTTTTAAACAATTCTGTAATTTTTTTCCAATCTTGATTTGGCACCAAACGCATCGAAATTTTCGCAAATGCTTTTGAAGCAATCACCGTTTTTGCACCTTCACCAGTATATCCGCCCCAAATTCCGTTGACATCCAAAGTTGGTCTTATAGAATTGCGTTCGTTCGTAGAATATCCATTTTCGCCATAAACCGCATCAATGTCTAATGCTTTTTTATAATTTTCTAATGAGAATGGAGCTTTTGCCATTTCGGCTCTTTCTTCTGTAGATAATTCTTCAACGTTGTCATAAAAACCAGGAATTGTAATATGATTATTTTCATCATGCAAAGAAGCAATCATTTTTGTCAAAACATTAATAGGGTTTGCAACAGCGCCACCATATAAACCTGAATGTAAATCTCTGTTTGGACCAGTAACTTCAACTTGTACATAACTTAATCCACGCAATCCTGTTGTAATTGACGGGATGTCGTTTGCAATCATTCCAGTATCAGAAATTAAAATAACATCATTTGCCAATTTATCTTGATTGCGCTCTACAAACCAAGACAAACTTTCTGAGCCAACTTCTTCTTCACCTTCAATCATAAACTTTACATTACAAGGTAAATTCCCTGTTGATGTCATATATTCTAATGCCTTTACATGCATAAACATTTGTCCTTTATCATCACAAGCTCCACGAGCAAAAATGGCTCCATCAGGATGAATTTCTGTAGCTTTAATTACAGGTTCAAAAGGTGGAGAATCCCATAATTCTATTGGATCTGCTGGCTGAACATCATAATGCCCATATACTAAAACAGTTGGTAAATTCGCATCAATAATTTTTTCCCCGTACACAATTGGATATCCTGGAGTTTCACAAATTTCTACAGTATCGCAACCTGCTTTTTTTAAAAATATTTTTATGGCTTCAGAAGTATTTAATACATCTTGATTAAATGCCGGATCTGCACTTACAGAAGGCATTTTAAGGATTTCTATTAATTCGTTGATAAAACGTTCTCTGTTAGAATTGATATAATTTTTGATGTTTTGCATGATAATTTTTTGATGAATATCAAAAATACTAAAATTCCTAAAGAACTTCTTTGCAATTTATCAGTAATGTTTATATTTGCAATCCTTAAATGCAGGCGTGGTGGAATTGGTAGACACGCTAGACTTAGGATCTAGTGCCGCAAGGTGTGAGAGTTCGAGTCTCTCCGCCTGTACAATATAATAGCTCTTCGGAAACGAAGAGCTATTTTTATAACACATTTTAGAGAAATAAAAAGACGAGAAGTTTACCCTGAGCGGAGTCGAAGAAGTTTCTTTGTCTTTACAAGGCTAAAATCGTATTGCAATCTGTAATGCGATTTTTTAGTTTTTAATATCTCTGTTGATAACTCGATTGTTTGTTAAGTGTTTGATATTAAATATTTTGCTAAATTTAAAAATTACTAACTAAAAATTTATAGTATGTTATACGCAATTTTAATTGGAGCATTGGCTGGTTTTCTTGCCGGTAAATTAATGAAAGGTGGTGGATTCGGCTTTTTATTGAACATGATTTTAGGTATTATTGGTGGAGCAGTTGGCGGATGGTTATTTGGAGTTCTTGGAATTTCAATTGCAAATGGTATTCTTGGCGATTTAATTACTGGTGTAATTGGAGCCGCAGTTGTTTTATTTGTTGCAGGTTTATTTAAAAAATAAATTATTAAAGAATTAACTAAAAGAGCTATTTTTTAATAGCTCTTTTTTTTTATTTTTACACAAAAGAAAATAGATCATGGAAATTAGAAATTATACAAACGAACAGGTACAAACTATTCAAGCTGCTTTTATGTCAAAAGTATATACTTGGATGTCTGGAGGATTAGCAATTACTGGTTTAATTGCAATGTGGGTTGCATCAACACCAGAATTGGTTAACTCAATTGTGTCAAACCAAATATTATTTTTTGGTTTAATAATTGGAGAAATATTTTTGGTAGGCTATTTAATTACCGTTATTAAGAAAATATCTGCTCAAACCGCTGGAATTATTTTTACGGGTTATGCAGCTTTAAATGGACTTACATTATCCGTTGTATTTTTAATGTACACAAGTGCATCAATTGCGTCAACATTTTTTGTAACTGCTGGTACTTTTGCTATCATGAGTATTTATGGATATTATACCAAAAAAGATTTAACGTCTTGGGGTAATTTACTTTTTATGGCGCTAATCGGTATTATTATAGCATCTGTTGTTAACATTTTTATGAAAAGTGAAATGATGTATTGGTTGATTACCTATGCTGGAGTTTTTATTTTTGTTGGATTAACAGCCTATGATACTCAGAAAATTAAAAGAATGAGTGCTGCTTCTGAAATTGGTTCAGAAGAAGAATCAAAAAATGCAATTGTTGGAGCGTTAATGTTGTACTTAGACTTTATCAATTTATTTTTATTGCTGCTAAGAATATTAGGAGATAGAAAATAAACCACTTAATTTATTAAAAGAGAAAACTTTTTAATTGTCTGTTCGAGCGGAGTCGAAAACTTATCAACATAAAATATATCTTGACATTTCGACTGCGATCAATGAGACAATTCTTATTTTACACTGCTTTTTACAGTATCTTTGTGCATTATTTAAAGATATATGCAGTTTAAAGATTTAGGACTAAATAAACCAATTGTTAGAGCAATTACTGAACATGGATACGAACAACCTACTTTAGTACAAGAACAAGCTATTCCAATCGCTCTTGATAAAAAAGATGTAATTGTTTCTGCTCAAACCGGAACAGGTAAAACCGCAGCATTTGCATTGCCGATTTTGCAACAACTTTTTGACAAACAAGATGCGTCTAAAAAAGGAAAGAAAATTAGAGCATTAATTATCAGTCCAACAAGAGAATTAGCAATACAAATAGAAGAAAATTTTACTATTTACAGCAAATACACCAATTTAAGAACTGGAATTGTTTTTGGCGGAGTTTCAATTGAACCTCAAAAAGAAATGTTGAAAAAAGGAGTTGATATTTTAATTGCAACTCCAGGTAGATTATTAGATTTACACAAACAAGATTTTGTAAACTTAGATTTTATAGAAATTTTTGTTTTAGATGAAGCCGATTTAATGTTAGATATGGGTTTTATTGATGATGTTAAAAAAATTGAGCGTTTATGTCATCAACAAAAACAAACGTTATTGTTTTCTGCTACGATGCCATTTAAAGTGATAGAGTTAGCAAAAACACTCTTAAAAAATCCCATAAAAATTGAAGTTGCTCCAACTTCTTCAACTGTAAAAGGTGTGCATCAACTATTATTTTATGTTCCAAAACCTAAAAAAATTGAACTGTGTTTACATTTACTTAGAAATTCTATAAAAGGTAGTGTGCTTATTTTTAGAAGAACTAAATACGGAGTTGATAAGCTTGAGAAAACGCTGCTTAATAATGATTATAAAGTTGATAGTATTCATGGAGACAAATCGCAAGACTTACGTCAAGAAGCATTACAAAAATTTAAAAAAGGAGAGGTTTCTATTTTAATTGCAACAGATGTTGCCGCTCGTGGAATTGATGTTAAAGATATTGATACTGTTATTAATTTTGACATTCCGAATATCTCAGAAACTTATGTGCATAGAATTGGTAGAACGGGTAGAGCCGGTCAAGAAGGAGCTGCATTTTCATTTTGTTCAGCGGATGAAAAAGATTATATTATTGCTATTCAAAAATTAATCAATAAGCAATTGGATGTTATTGAAGAGCATCCGTATCCATTAGATCCGAAAGCAAAACCAGAAGTACACAAGTCGCCAGATGCTGGTAAATACAGAAAAGGAAGAAAATCGGAAGCTTCTAAAAAGAAAAAGAAACGCTGGTATTAAAAAATATTAGACATAAAAAAAGCTCCTCAATTTTGAGGAGCTTTTTTAGTTTTAAAATTTAATTATTTTAATTACTTCTTTTTGTAACAACTCCTCCTTTTGCACTGTCAACTGTAACGGTAAATTTAGAATTTCCTTTTACAATCCAACGAACTTTAACAACATCATTTCCAGGAATATTTTGAACTCTCATTTTAGTTGGATTTGTTTTTTGTTCTTCAGTTACGTTAAAATCTGCATCAGTAACCAACATTCCTGCAACAACATTAACTCCAGAAATACTTACATAATCTGGTCTTGTAATGTTGTATTTTAAATCTTGACTTGCGTGTGTTGGCATTAATCTATCATTTTTAATAGTAACTGTAACTTCTTTCAATCCTCCACTTAATTTCTTTTCAGAAATAGTTGCAATAGATAAATTTGGCATGTGATATGCATGGTAAAAAGTAAACGCCATATTTCTGTGTGCTTCTTCTTCTAACATAAAACCTGGAGTTGCTCTTCCAAAATTCTTTTTAAATCCGCCAACTTCTATTTTTCCGTAGGTTGGATGATTAAACTCTTCCCAAGGAGTAAAAGCATCACCCATTAATAATTCTTTATCAAAATCATAGGTTTGATTTCTGTCTCTACCATTCTTTTTATAGTAAGCAAAGGATGTAAATATTTCATTCGTAAAAGTGTAAATTCCTCTACTTCCATAAAACCAATCTAACTCGCCACCAAATACAGAATACAAATCTTTATAAACTGTTAAATAGCGATAACCAGGCAACATTTTTTCTCCTTTTTTACCAATTGCATCATAAATTCTGATGTCTTGTCTGTTGTAAGTTGCCAAATCTTCTTGTGCTCCTGGACCACGTAAAATCATTCCGCCAGAATTATGAAAACTTTGTGCTCCAGCAATATTTGGATGTGCCAAAACAAAATCTGCAACCGCTCTAGTTTCTGGTAAAGAAAATGGATGTTTGTATGCACCACGTTGAATATAATCTGGTTGCCACTTCCAGCCCCAATCTCTATTTGGGTCATAATATCCGTGTCTGTCTTCGTTAATTCTTCCGTCACCATCATTATCAATTCCTTCACCACCTAAATACTCGTAACGTTGCGTAGTTACAACATCATCTGGTCCAATTTGAATCATTTTTCTAGGATCTAATGGATCAACTATAAAATCTCCGTGATCACTTTTTCTTCGCATCATTGTGATAGAACCATCACCATTAATATCGTCAAGACCATCTTCATCAAACAAACCATCTCTATCGTCATCTAAAGCAATCATTCCAGATCTTGGACTACTTCCAGAATTAGGTTCTTTCATGAAATTATTTCTTGCATCTGGATTAATTGTTGGAACAATATAAAAAACACGATCGTTTAACATATTAGTGATATACTCGTTATTATTAAAGTTCTCTGTTAAATACCATGCTGTATAAATACTAATTTCCCCACCTTGAATTTCATTTGAGTGAATGTTTCCATCGACATAAAATCCAGGTTTTCTATCTGCTTTTCCTTTTTTGTAATTTGTAATAGCAAGTAACCAAATGTCTTTTCCTAAGGCAGATTTTCCAATAGATTGTCTTTTTACTAGGTTAGGATGTGCATCTGCAATTTTTTTACCTAAAGCCGCTAATCCTTCTGATGTGTAATATCTATTAAATGAAATTTGAACTTTTGGATTATGTGGTGATCCAGCTGCTCTAAAAATTTCTGAACTATTTTGTGCGCCAATTGCTAATGGAAATAAAAATACTAGCAACAATGATTTTAATATATTTTTGTTGATTTTCATGTTTTCTAATTTTTTATTTTAATTTAATTGTTGCACTATCTGAACCTGTATGAGAAGTACCAGCTTCTATCTTTATATTTCCTTTACCTTTAATTAGCCAAGAAAATTTTTGACTATTATCACCATCAATACTATTAACTAGTGTAATTTCTTTACCACTTAATATTTGCTGATTTTTAGAATGTTTAACTGCTACTTTTATTTTTCGCAACCATCTAGATTTTTTTCCCATTTCTGTGTGTGTTGGTAATAAACCACTATTATGAACATCAACAGAAATTCTTGTTATACCGTTTCCTACAGCTTCATAAGTTACATTTTGAAGTGTAATATTTGGTTGCATTTTTGCTAATTCAATAATAAAATCTGTATGTTTTTTACTGATGTCTGCAACCAATTTAAATGGTGGGTTTATCATTTTGTAAGGAGAAATTCCACCAACTTCTACTTTTTGATTTGGAAAATCTGGATGATTTACTGTTTTCCAATCTACAAAAGCATTACTAATGTTTTCCTTTTTGGCCCAATTCAAATAATTTAGATACTTGTTTTTTGCAGATTTTTTAGCTGAATCTTTTACTTTTGGAACCCACCAACCTGGAGTTGCTAGCGCTAATTTTCCGAAATGAAAATACGACCACTCAAAGAAATCTCCACCTTTACCTTTAGAAACAGGAGCATTTTTTGTTCCGGTAATTGTGTTGTATTTGTCTGACAAGAACTTATTTAAAGCTGCATCTTGCTTAAGAATACTTGTTACAACCCTCTTTTTTGCACCAGAAGCATTATACTTTAATGGAGTTGAGAGATTGTTTTCTGGACCTAAAGTTATAATAGCAAAGAGATTCCATTGCTCATATAAAAAGTTTAACAAAGCTCTGTTTTCTTTCTCCGAAATTGCGTGTTCTCCAGCGCCAGGTTTAAAATAAGGGTAATTATAACTAAAGTTTTTATTGAATAGAATTCCGCCTTTACCATCTTCGTTAAACAGCCCATCTTTATCATTATCAATTCCTTCTGATAATAATTTGTACTTCCCAATTTCGCCTTTATTTTTATCAGCTTTAACAAGTATTCTTTCGTCTTCTTTTAGTTTTATATAATCTCCAGTAACATCTTCTATACGCATCATTGTAATTAACCCATCTTTGTTTAAATCGTCAAAAGGATCTTCGTTAAATTCGCCATCTCTATCATCATCAGTGCTTTTTGCATTACCGTTTTTATAGTGCTTTAAAGAAGAAAAATAATTCTCTGTAGCATTCGGGCTCATGTTAGGAAAAATGTAAAAGGTAGTTTTCTCTAATACATCAGCATGATTTTTTAAAATATTTTCTGCAATATTTATTGCCATTTCTGGACCTAATAAGTGTTTTCCATCAACACCACTTACAATGGCTATTGCTGGTTTGTTTTGAGCATTTCCTTTTGATAAAGTTAATGCCCAAATTTTGTGACCACCAATTGTTGTAGTAAGTTCTTTCAGTTTACTATTTGATGCATTTTGACTTTGTAAAGTTTTAAGTCGTTGAGAGAATTTGCTGTAATTGCTATAATCGGACTGTGCCGAAATTTGCAATGAAGTAAAGCAAAAAAGCAACCCAGAAATTAGGGCAAGTATTTGTTTTTTGTTGAACATAATTACGTTAGGTTAAGTTAATTATAATGAATTAGCTTTAAAGATATAGAATTCTATAAACAAACCTATTTGTTGTTCAATGAAGTTTAAAATATTAAGTTTTTTTTAACGTTTGCTTTTTTAGAATTATTTCTTCAAAATCATCAGTTTTGTTTAAACTAGAAAATAAATTTTTAAATTTTGCTGATGGAGCGGATAGTTTTCTCTTTTCTAAATCGATCCAAGCACCATACACATTTATCTGTGCTGCTAACTTGCCAGCTTTGTTAAAGATTTGATGTTGTAACTTCCAACGTTCTAATTTAGATGACAATGCATTTAATGCTAAATTTACGGTAATGTCTTCTCCTATATGAATTTCTTTGTAAAAATTAGTCTCTTCTTTAAATAAAATGGGACCTAAATTTTCTTTTGCTAAATCTTCAATAGACATTCCATGTTCTTTAAAATATCGAACTCTTACTTCGGCTGCGTAATCGTTATATGCAGTGTGTCGCATATGTCTATTTGCATCAAAATCTGCCCATTTGGTTTTGAATGTAATTTTAAAGTCCATAAAAAATTTAATTCTTTACTATTTGATTTAAATTTCTCATTTTTAATTCACTCAACACATTTAAGGCTTCATTAATGTAGATGTCTTTTGCTAAGTTTTGATGCCAAGCAGTTCTTTTATCGCCATTAATAATTTCTTTTTTGATTAAAGGAAGTTCACTTTTAGGAGATTCAAATTTTAAATTAGAAGCAAACTTAAATACAGATTTAAATTTTTCTCCTTGCTCTTGATGTTTTTTAGCTTCTTTGGTAAATTGTTTAAAGTTTAAAGAATACGTTGTATCATCTTGTCCTTTTTTAAGCCATTTCGCATAATCATTAATTAAAGAAAAATCAGGATTTTGCATAATTCTTTCTTTACTGTTATTTACAACATCACTAAAATTATCGTAAGAATTTACAGGAGAATAATTTGCTTTAGGAACTTTATCCCAAGCCAATGCACCTTCTAAATCTCTTTCGCCAAATTTCATATAACTATACCTGTCTGGCATTGCAATATCAGAATACACGCCTTCTATTTGTGTAGAACCACCATTTACTCTGTAGAATTTTTGAATGGTCATTTTTAAAAAGCCTAAATCTTCTTTATAATTCGGATAAAACTTATTGATTGGTAAAACATTTTGAACAGTTCCTTTTCCGTATGTTTGATTACTGCCAATAATAACAGCTCTATTATAATCTTGCATTGCTGCTGCAAAAATTTCTGAAGCAGAAGCAGATAATTCATTTACTAAAACTACTAAAGGTCCATTCCACTGTATTTTAGGATCTTTGTCATTCTGTACTCTTGCTTTTTCTCCTCTATACTTTACTTGTACAATTGGTCCTTCGCTAATAAATAATCCAGCAATTTCAATGGCAGTTTTTAAAGAGCCACCACCGTTATTTCTTAAATCGATTAATAAACCTTCAACATTTTCTTTTTTAAGGTTTTCAATTTCTTTTTCCATGTCTTTTGCAGAATCTCTAAAATTTTTATCACTAAAATCGATGTAAAATTTAGGCAGGTTAATTACACCATATTTTTTACCATTTTTTTCTACAATACTAGATTTTACAAAAGTTTCATCTAGATTAACAATATCTCTAATAATAGAAATTACACGAACAGAGTTGTCTAATTTCTTCTTTACTGTTAAACGAACTTCTGTTCCTTTTTTTCCTTTGATAAATTTAATGGCATCGTCTAAACGCATTCCAACAATATCTAAAGGTTCTTCATCTGCTTGCGCAACTTTTAAAATAATATCTCCAGCTTCTAAATCACCTTGTTTCCATGCTGGTCCACCAGAAACAACTTCAAAAACATGTGTGTAAATTCCTTTTTTTTGTAATCTTGCTCCAATTCCTTCAATTTTACCAGACATATCTACATCAAATTTTTCCTTAACATTTGGCGCCATATATGTAGAGTGAGGATCAAAACCGCTAATAACACTATTTAAAAACGTAGAAAACCAATCAGAGTTTTCTAGTTCTTCTATACGGATGTATAGCTCATCCATGTTTTTTAAAACTTCTTTTCTTGCGGCAACTTCTAATATTTTAAAAGATGATTTTTTAAAATTTTTATCGTCTTTAGCTTTTTCAGTTTCTAAATCTTGTTTTTCTTGAATTTGACTTAGTGTGTTTAATTTTAATTGTTTTCTCCAGTTGTTTATTAATTCATTTTCATTCTTAGGAAAAGGAACTTTATCATAATCAATATCAATAGTTTCTCTTTTGTTAAAATTAAAAGGTTGTGCTAAAATTTCTTCGTAATATTTTTTTGCGCTTTTAATTTTCTCTGTAAACCTGCCATACACTAAATGATAAAAAGCTAAATCAGATTTTTTAAGTTGGTTATCAATTAAATATTTAAATTTCGCAAAATCTTCAATATCTTCTTGTGTAAAATATCTTTTAGATGGATCTAAACCTTCAATAAATTCGTTAAAAACATGTTCAGAAAAATCATCATCTAAATCCTTAGGTAAGTAATGCCCATTTGTAAGCATGTAGTTGATTACAGAGATTAATACTTTGTCTTTATCTGGGTCTTTTTTTACTGGATTTGTTGTAAAACTCGATAGCATTATAAAAAATGCTACAAACGGAATGATAAATTTAAATGCTCTTTTCATGTTCTTAATTATTTA
>TARA_R110001606_G_scaffold215047_4_pt1 | contig 14848 bp, 10 predicted proteins | sample TARA_R110001606 | Tara Oceans TARA_R110001606 (sample SAMEA4398315) | marine metagenome | biome: Polar Biome; feature: [SRF] surface water layer (ENVO:00010504); material: water (ENVO:00002006), including particulate matter (ENVO:01000060) such as... | depth 5 m | reverse complement strand
CGGTGATGTGGTTGGCGATAAACATTGGGACCATCTCAAGTCTTTAATTTGCGGGCTTGGGTTTGACCATCCGCTTGACGGACACAGTGGTTTTGTTCGTCTTAGTCTTGCGCGACTTGCGAGCTGGCTTCAGTTTCGCCATATAGTCGGCGATCCGTATATCATGATCATTAAACCAGTAGTCGAGCCTCTTCTTGGAGAAGGCGCAAAAGGGCGGTGCAAGCGTTGCAGAACGCACCATGAGTTCGGCACGTAGTCGTTTGAGCCAAGGGAGCTCGGGATCGAGCGCTGCGCCGTAGCCCTGGTTGTGCCGTTCGTTTAGTGCGGCCATCAACTGGTCGTTAGGTTTCCCGTCGATCAACGCGAGAGATGCGAAATCTTCGACCGGGATGTGGTGCAGAACCGCGATACCGCCGTAATTGCCTTTGTCCAGACCCCATTCGTGCAGCATCTGACCGTCATCGGGATCTGCCTGAAGTCGCTTAAGAAGATCAGGGGCACATGCCTTCATAGTCCGATCGAGTGCGCGTTTTGTGGCAGACTTCACCAGCGCGTGGATCGTTGCAAACTCAGGAGTATCATCCTCGTTGTATACTAGAGAGCCGTAGGAGCCGGCTCCCGGACCGAACAAATCGATTGCCGCTTCTAGTGTGTCAGCCTTTTCGATGTCGGCTAGATAGTCGGTGAAATAGGCCTTCACGGAGCGGCCACCTATTAGGTCATCGCCATATTTCTTTAGCCGTATCAAGCTTCCGGCAGCGTGCAGGATTTGCCCGGGATGAGTTATCTTCCGGTTAGTGAGATCGTCGACGAACCGAGCCCGGGCAATGCGGTAATGGCTTTCGGGGTGATCATACCAGTTCCACATAAAGCGCCAAGCTGGCACCTCGGAATAACCGACGACCGCAGTATGACGCCCGATGTGCTCATTCACGGCGGCAATATCTATCATGCCGCTGGTGAAGAGATCAGCAAGATGATCGGGGCGGACGATTGGATCGTCGAATGCGACATACTCGTAGCGCGTGCGCAGGGCGACCGCGTTTGTTTGCTCATTGGTGTCGGGTTTAGAGCTTGCGGCGAGCTTGAGACGCAGACGAATGTCGGCTTGAAGATTACGGAGGGTCTTATCGTTAAGCGCACCGCTTCGAAATTCAACTCCAAGAGCGACCATATTGAGTAGGAGCTGGCCCATAGCGTCTGAGCTTGCCCGCAGCCGCGGATCGGCAAGTGTCGCCAGCCTCTCGTAATCGAGAAGCACGGCCCGTAGGCTGCGGAAATTAGGGCGACCGGAGGCAGCGAATGTCGCGAGCAGTCGGTCGCGATTATCTGTGATTGCCCGCAGCACTTCGGTCATCTTCAGCTGCTTTGTAAAGAAGTCAAGCACTTCGCTTGGCTCGGATCCGACTTTGATTGTCTTTCCGATCAGCTTCTCCTTGCGGCCATTATATTCGTCTTGCTGCGCCTCCGGGATATCCTTTTCGCTAGCTACCACGATCACTTTGAGCTTGTCGTGCTCAACGAAACGGTTGATAAAACCCATGACCTCGACCAGCGGTAGCGGCGAACGCTCGAGATCGTCAAACACGAGAATACGGTCCTTGAGATCGAGCGCCATACTTTCGAGCAACCCAGCATTTTCCTTCGGATCGAGACCGAGGCCAATAATCCCACCGACTTTAGAACCGATAGTATTAATGAGCTTAACAGCCTTGCCGCCTAAAATCGGATGGGCTTTTTCAAACATCTGGGTAGTGATGTCAGACAATTCGCGCACTCCGAACAAGGTTACGTGGATCAAGGGATTCTTAGCATCCGCATCCTTCTTTTGCGACTCGACAAATCGGTCATGGAAATAGGTGTTTACGAAATGGCTCTTGCCCGAACCCCACGGGCCTTCCAGCAGCACTGCGAATTCAGGATCGCCCTCTAAACTGAGATAGTAGTCAAGGAATTCGCGTGCGGTTTGGCTTCTGATCACAATAGCTCTTTCTACATTCCATTTTTCTGCAGACCGCCAGCTTCATCTCCTGAACCAGCGAAATGGGTCCACATTATAAGCAATGCTCAAAGACCACGAGATCGCTCGTCACCCTATTACTCTTTCACGTCTTTTGGACAATAGTTGATGCCCGGAAAAGATCCGGTTCCCCTTACAGGCTTAAATTCGAGCTAGACGGGAGAACGTCGGGTGTCAGGTCGCTAATTGAGCTGTTGAAGGACTGGATCGCGGGCGCGAACTAAACGTTCCAAAACATGTCATTGAGGCTAGAGCTGAGAAGCCGAAATCGCAAAAGCAATAAAAGTACACAGCAAGCTTAGTTGCAGCGCTAGATTTTTCAATTACCTGAACAATGCGAACGTAAGAAACCAACAGGACGTAAGGTTCAGTGGGTGGGTACGCGCAAGAAACGTTGACCCTTGCTTTGCATGGTCAACACTCGCTCCCCGCCCGAAGTCCCCACCCCCCTGTTTTAGGCAAGGACGCTTCGCGTGGTCAGACTGGAATACGAAGGAAAATCGATGCCTGCAACCGCAGGCCGCGTGAACGCAATCATGAAGGAAGGTCGCACCGCGCGGCGCCTATTATCCGAAGGACGGAGCGCTGAGAAAGCGCAAGAACGATCGGCGCGACTGCGGTCAATAAAGGAAGCAAGGGACGAGCGCGAATACAGCCAGCAGAAGCGTAAGATACTCCGCGAACTCGGGCTTCAGCCGGACGGCAAGGCGTGGGGCCGCGTCTTTCATGTGAAGGTCGACAAAGCAACAGAGCGCAACCGCCGCATGGGTGAAAGAAAGATCAATCCGACGAAGCCGCGCTTGGGTATACGCAATTACAAAGCTGCTATCCGTGATGACCGGGGACGGATCGCAGTGTTTGTTAGAATGCGCTACCTCGGCCAGAAATCGAAGGGCTATCGATCTGGTCTGGCTGCGGATCATGTCAAATATATCTTCCGCGAAGAGGGGTTAGAAAATCCAGAAATTCAGCTGGAAGCACCGATGTCAAATGTCGGTAAAACAGTCGAAGAATGTGCGGCGTTTTGGAACGCGCTTGAACCGATTGAAGAAGGTTATCGCGCCAATTCCAAAATTCAGTTCCGCATGACCGTAGCCCTGCCTCATTTTTTCGATGCGGAGCAACGCAGGCGCGTCACACAACAGATCGGTGATCAGGTCTTCGGGCGGGTTGGACTTGGCTGGATGGCGGCCAATCACCTTCCTGACGCGAAAGGCTCACAGCGCAATTTCCATCCGCATTTCGCGGCTTCTATGCGTCCCGCAGAACGTATTTGTGATCATGGATGGGCATTTACAGAGGAGAAGCTGACCGAGCCTTTCACACCGGAGGGCCTGTTTCGCATGCGCGCCACCATAGCGGCCATTATTAACAATGAATGCCGCAGCGCAGGGTTCGATGAACGTTATACGCATCAATCCTATCGTAACCGGGGCATCGACGCCGTTGCGACCGAACATATCGGACCGGACCGCATGGCTCTGCATGACAAGGGGGATGCAGTCGGGGTTGTCGAACGCAATAACGCCCGCGTCAAAGTGAACGAACTTTCGGTCAAAACCCAGCACCTTTCGCGGAAACTGGCGATACAGAAACGGCTTGTTGCACTGACGAATGAAGCAGCGGCGCTCGCTCGCAACAGCACGAAATTGCAGGGTTTGAAAAGCTCAGTGAAGCAGGCGCGGGATTCGGTTTTCAGGACAGCGGTGCAATCCGCACCAGAAACACGCAATGTCTTTACGCCTGTTAGTGAACGGCTCAATTCCATCCGGACGGGTGCGACAAAACTACGTTCAATAAAACCGGCGAAGAGTTCAACATCCAGCACGCGCATTACGCTGAAAAGTGTGGCGGCAGCGGCGCGGAAGGCATCACAGGCCGATGCCCTCACGCCTGCGCAGCTCAACCAGAATTTTCGGAAGGACATTTCGGCATTGGTCGTAAGTTTGAGGCATGGCTGGCTTGCTCAACCCGCTGGGGAGTCAACAGTAGCATGCGAAGCGGCCGGCCTTATTGCACAGCGGGCCAGGAGCCTGCGAAATATCAAGAATAATATTCCGGCCAGGACTGTTTCGAGGGACACCAAGCGGGCCTTGCGCTCTATCGATCAGTCCGCTGCTCTGTTGCGCCCTTCCGTCAAGCGGCTTTCGATCACAGACGGAGTGCAGGCACAAATTGGTGCGATCCGCAAGCAGGCGACCGCGAGACTGCAGTCCCGGCAGTTAAAAACGATCGTCGAGGCCGCGGGTTTCCAACTCATGAATATCATCATATTAGCGACCAGCATTGGAAAACGGCCCGCCGTCCAAAGCATCACCTGGTCCAGCAGGGCCGCGCTGGCTAGCGTTGCCCGCGCGGCTTCCGGCGTGTCACGGCAGACCACTCCAAAGAAAATCGAGCACGAATTCAGCTCCGAGCTCGTTGCGATAATCCGCGATGCGGAATCTCTTCGCACCAGTCCGGATTTCCCGCACTGGCGATACGCAGACGAGCTTGAGGTGATTCAGAGCATCCGTAAGGCAGCTCTTGCACGGCCGGTTACGAAGCCCGCTGGACCAGCTTCGTCGGGTATTGAGCTAAATCAGCATGTGTCAGATGCTCCCCGGAATATTTGGGGTGTTACTGCTATACCAGCAACCACGCAGAGGGAGCAGCAGCCAGTTGCGGTGCAGGTCCATGAACAGACGAAGGATGCCCCGTCACCGCGCGGGACACCTATTCCAATTAACGAGACCGGTGATGCGCGCCAGACGATTGAATTCATCAAAGCGATACCGGACAATCCGGTCTCGATTTTTAAAAACAGGGAGGGAATATTATTTCCAGCGGGACAAGCCGTATCAGGTTTCTGCTTAAATAAGGAGGTTTTGCGAACAGAGGAAATGCAAGCAATCCTTCGCGATGCCAGTCGAGTGCAGAACGCAGAAAAAGATGAGATATTTGCTTTGTTGCTAAAACACGCAAACAGCGAAAACATCGAAGATGAAGACGCGTTAGCTGCGGTTATGCCGGAAGAGAAACAAGGTTTAATTGGCCGCTGGAAGGATACGACTTCATGGCTTGCACTGCAGTGTGGACTGCGAGATCGGCAAGAGCGCAGAAGCGAAGACCTTTACAGAAAATGGGTAAAAGCAAAGAGCGTTGGCGAAACAAGCAGATTTGTCATTGCGGATGAAGCGCATCGCCAATTCAGAAACTGGCCTGTTGATTTCCCAGACGCAGACCTCGAAAACATGAAATCTGATGCAGAAAGGCACCGCTTGAATATGCTGACCCGACATCAGCAAATGCAGGATTCGTTAGGCCGTTGACCCTGGCTTTCGCATGAATCCACATTGGGAAAAGCGGCAGATCTATCTTCCGCGTCAAAAGTAGAATAGCGTCCGGTTGAAGCCTCGTTTTTGAGGTTGGAATATGAATGGAAAATGTTTCCGTCGGTCAACCTCCTACCAAGAGGTATATCATGAATAGAAAGACCACTACTGGGCATTCACCGACAGGTCACCCGCCTGGAACCGAAGAAGATAAAGTTCGGCTCTTGCATCGGGTCACGCCATTCCAAGATTGGCCAGAAGTTGCAGACCCTGTCGAACCGCTGATGGACGTAGCAATCCTCGATACCGAAAGCACGGGCCTTGACCCCAAACATGATGTTGTGATCGAAATTGCCATCGCATTTGTCATCGTCGATGCAATGGGACGAATTATTAGGATCAAAAGTGCCGGGAAGGCATTGCAAGACCCTGGCGTTCCTTTGTCACCAAAGATCGTCCAGCTCACCGGATTGACGGACGAAATGTTAGCCGGCCGGACTATAAATCCTGATCGAATTGCTGCACTCCTGAATGAGATGGATGCCATCTGCGCCCACAACAGCTTTCATGACCGGCGATTTGTCGAGAAACTACTCCCAGATCTTGATGCAAAACCATGGATCTGCTCCATGCGCGATTGCGATTGGGCTGGCTGGGGTTTCGACGGAGCCAAGGCTGATCACCTGCTAATGCAGGCCGGCATGTTTAATCCGGTCAAGCACCGCGCCATGGATGACGTGATCAGTCTCACCAATTTGCTGACCTTTGTCACGCCTTCCGGCAAAACTGCCTTGGGTGAAGCAATTGACAACGCCCGCCGCGACACGTGGCTGTTTGAAGCGCGCGGGCTGCCATATGATTATCGCCAGATCATAAAAGATCGAGGCTGGCGCTGGAATGGCAAAGTCTGGTGGATAGAAGTTCCGCATGATCAGCGCGAGGCAGAAGAGGCTTGGTATGCGCGGGCATTAAAGCCGTTTTCGGGCTCGCCGCATATCGAGCCAATCACATGGCTAGAGCGATACCGCTGAATCCTGAAACCTAAGAAACGGGCAGCTGAAGCGCTGCCCGGAGAACAATGAAATTGAAAGTGAATTTGAGCTTCCGAAGTGAATGGAAAAGCTCCGTCCAGAAAGGACGTCACTAAAAAAGGAATATAGAATGAAGAAGAGTACAACCGGCGCGGGCTGTCCGCGCAAGGCGATGACGCATGCCTTGCGCTATGAGATGGGTTTGCAGGCAGAGCGGACTGGAACCTGCGCCATAACCTTTGGAGCTATCAGTTTTCCATCCGAGGCTGTGTTCAACGCCGCTGCAGATGCTGCCATTGATAACAGGCATGACATGATAGTCAGCGTCTGGGCCGATAACAGCTGTGAAAAACCATCTGGCTATGCGCTGATCCTGCGTTCCATCGACGGCGCTGAAGTTTTGGAAGTCGAGCCAGCGCAGCTCGATAAGAGCCGGCCATTGGTTATGGTCTCACTCGACCGAAAGCGGATGTTCTTTTTGAACGAGAGAGCCATTGTCGTGGAAGCGAAATGCGACCGTGGAGGAAAGGTCGAACGGGCAATACGCCGGGGCAAATCCATATTGGACAAAGCTGCCGCTGATGGCTCTGAGCGGACTGTCCGATGGGAACATACCCGCGTCACCGTTGAAGGAGATATTGTCAAAACCCAGAACAACTAGATCTTCGCAGCGTATTTTTATTCACCAGCCAAACGGGCGGCATCTTCGGATGACCGCCCGTTTGGCATTTCAGGACAATTTTTATGAAACCTCCCATATATTCGGAGCGGATCGTCGCCTTCTCCGTCATCTACCATCCCTACCGCCGCAATACCGAGCGGTTCATCCGCGCCTTTGGTGCCTTCGAAGTCAATTTCCAGTCTGGTGACGACGTGTTGTTCAAGCGCCACCATCATACATATCTAACAAAGACGCGAACCGCTCCGTTGCTGGAAATGACGAAGCTGCTGGATCATCAGACCGACTGCGTTTGCGCGATTCTGGAAGCTCCGGGCGGGTCTCACCGGCCAAAAAACAAAGCCGACTTTGCTGATGACGTCCTTCATGCTCTGCCGATCTTCAATCTGGGTCTTCACCGCAAGATCCATGTTCACCGAACGGAAGACCAATATGTCAGGGTCAGCGCCGAACTGTTCGGCATACCTTTGGCGTCCGAGATGGCCGGGCCATCGGAAAAATCCAGGCGAGCAGCAGATCACGCTCAGGCTTTGTGGCTGTCCTGGGTCTTTAATTGTCTCGCCGAAGATCCGGATCAGGCCAGCTTGGTAGCTGCCTTCCAGGCTTGGCGCCGCGTTGACGACCTCCGTCCCGTTACTTTTTAACTACAAGAACCTGCTGCAAGTCAGCAGGAGAAAGAAAAATCATGACTAATACCTATCTGGCCGTCGACCTGGAATATGCCTGGGACGAACAGCTTTATGAAGCTCATCGCGCATTTGACCGCAAATCCAACCGCCGCGCTACGGCGGTCCACCGTATAACTGCTGCTGCAGTATTTGAATTTACGGTTGGCGATCACGGAGAGGTGTCGACAGGTGCTGTCTTGTCCTGGAACCAGCATCAATGGGGGGACGAGCAAGCGGTGGTTGCTGAACTGTTCAACTACCTTAGCCAGCACCAGAATCTGCCTGTGCTGACCTTTGGGGGGCTGGGGAAGGATATCCCTGTGCTAGTTCTAGCCGCGATCGCCTATGGGATACCGCTTCCGTTTCAACTGCGGGATCAGCCGGGCCGGAAGGGACCAAGGCCTCATCTTGATTTGGGTTTGATGCTTAAGGGCGGCGGGCGCACTTGGAGCCATTTGTCACAGGTTCTATTGCGGCAAGGTGTGCCTGCTAATTTGTTGCAGGCCAAACCAAAGGTCGAACAGCCACAAGATCCTGCCGGTTGGCAGCGCCTTAGCGATCATTGCGAACTCGACTGTCTGCTGCTTGCCATCGCCAAGGTCGGGTGGCTTCGCGCGCAAGGGCAGAATGGTCTCGATATTGAGCCCGCTATCATCGGATTGATTGCTGGGTTCCTGCGCAGGCGGCCAGATCATGCCTTGCACAATAGGCTGGTGGACTATGCCAATATGCTCGAGCAGCGCATTGCCGAACGATATGATGTGGCTTGTTGAAGTGACGGAAAGTTAGGCGGCGGCAGCCTCCCAAAACGGCATAATCCACAATTTGCGATATAACTGTCTTCACCTACCCATGGGCCAAACGAAGAATATTTAGACAAACCTCTGTCTGAATTTTTCGCTATTTGTGCATGGGTAGGTAAGGCTGAAATAAGCGTGGCACTCCCTTAGATCGTAGGCATCCCAAAAAATTTCGCCCATAACCAATGAAGGTTATTGGTTCTAATTTCACAAACATGCCTACTACACGTTCGGCAAGGTTGAGCGAGTTAGCTCGAGTATTTCCCATTTATAAACACTTATGACTTGCAACTAGTAAAATAGAAGCGGACTTGAGATAGTGAAACTGCCGTGCCATCTTGCGGCGTTTTGCTATGGAGGTGATCTTTTGCCTATTCTACTCGACAAAGTACGAATTTCTGGCTTTCGGGGCATCCGGAATTTGGAGCTCACCCTTCCTCGCGTTGTCTTACTCATCGGCCCGAACAATTGTGGCAAAACTTCTGTATTGAAAGCGATGCAGTTGGCGATCGGTGATTACGGACGGCAGCTTTCGGAAGAAGATTTTCACATTGATGCGAACGAGCAGCGGTCGGAATTAGTAACCGTTGATGTCCGGATGATTTCAGTCAATGATGCCGGCGAGCGAGAGAACTCCTTTGAAAGGCCTTGGATCAATGAATTTGGCGATAAAATACAAGCAGATGTGAGCGGCCAGCAGTTTTACGCGTTTCGAACAACTGCAAAGTCTCAGTCAGCGAGAACCGGGTTTTCAATCGAAAGACACGCCTTGCGGGACTGGCCAAGCTTTCCCAATTGGCTAGAGATGGAGCCTTTACCCGATCAAAAGATCTCTGCTCGATCTGAATTCATGCCATTTGTGTCGATTGATGCCCAACGCGACATTCATCACGAACTGAATGAAAAATCATCCTTTGTTGGGAGAGTTCTTGCACAAGTAAAATATGAAAAAGAAGACATAGAAACCCTTGAAGAGATGATTTTAAAAATCAACACTGAAGCGGTAGCCAAAAGCGAACCTCTGGTCCGGTTAAAGCATAATCTCGATGCTCTGAATGAGTCCTTCGGTGGTAAAGGTGTAGCCGATGTAACGCCTTTCCCAAAAAAGTTAAGGGATTTATCAAAGAATTTCAGAGTGCATTTTGGTCAATCTGAAGCCAGTTCATTCTCAATGGAATATCATGGGATGGGGACGCGTAGTTGGGCTTCTATGTTAGCTGTTAAAGCGTTTACCGATTTAATGGGAGACCTGCATTCGAACGAATCTGAGCCATATCACCCAATAATGGCAGCAGAGGAACCAGAGGCCCACCTTCATCCAAACGCCCAAAGATCCTTATTCGCGCAATTACTTAATTCCAAAGGTCAGGCAATAATTAGCACTCATTCGCCTTACTTGGCGGCGATGGGTCGCCTCCCAGATTTGCGTTCGCTTTCGGTTCGGTCTGGTCATACCAGATGCTACGCTCTCGATGAAGGTATCTCGCAAACGGAACTGAAAATACTCCACAGAGAAATACTCCGCAATAAGGGGGAGCTCCTTTTTGCTAATGCTATTGTGCTCTATGAAGGTCAAACTGAAGACCAAGTCGTTCCAACTCTGTTTGAGGCTTGGTTCGGTGCTACGGCGTTTTCTAAAGGTGTTTGCTTGTCAGCCGTGAACGGCCGGAACTATGCGCCATATGTGAAGTTGGCTGGTAGTCTGGGTATACCGCTTGCGATTGTGAGCGACAATGATGCCGCTGAAGGAATGGTAACTAGAAATATAGTGGAAAATCAGCTGGAAAAAATCGGGGTAGAAACGCAACTTGAATTGACACCAGAATGGTTCGGAGTTGAATTTCTTAATGCACCCAACGATTTTGAGGCTGAAATTATAAACGCCTGTGGCTTACGGAATTTCGTCATCGAGGCGTTTGTAAAGATTGCGGAAAGTATCAACCCTCATCCTAACTCCATTGACGCAAAACGTGCTAGCCTGCAAACAATGACAGATGAGGAAATTATTGCCGAAATGCGGGGCGCAAAAACAAACTATTCTAGTTATCTGGCAGAAGTATTGATGGAAAATATGTCTACGATCGACAAAGAAGTGGCGGTTCCTCAGGCTTTTAAAAACGCATTTCGGAAGGTAGAGGAATGGTTGGCATGACGATAAATCTGTCGGATCAACAACGTGAAATTGTTGAAGCTGATCCGGATCGGTCAATAAAGGTCCTCGCTTCTGCGGGTTCTGGCAAAACTCGCGTGCTCACAGAGAGAATCAGGTTCCTGTTGGGGCAGCGAAAAGAAATGGGTGTCATAGCTCTAACGTTTACGAACAAAGCTGCCTCTGAGATGTCAGAGCGGCTGCAGGAAAACGGCATCGACTCATCTCGAATCTGGGTAGGCACAGTTCATTCTTTCGCCCAACGTATTCTAGATCAGTATGGTCATACGGTTGGGTTGCCTGACAATGTTCAGATTTACGAACGTGATCAAGATCGCATGGATGTCTTTCTTGAGGCTTTGAAGACTGATGGCGTTAATATCGAAGAATACTTGAATGTCGAAGATCAGAGAGAGAAGCGAGACCGCACGCGAAACCTTCAAAACTATATGGACGGTTTTTCAATTATTAAACGAGAGCTCCTGAGTGAAGAAAGTGTCGCGGAACGGCTTCCAGATTTGCCGGATGTTTGGCGTGTCTACAACGACTACCAACGTTCATTGAGCAATAGCGGAGGCATCGACTACGATGATATCCTTAGAAACGCTCTTGAGGTATTACTAACTCAACCTTGGGTCGGTGAAATTTATCGATCAAAATTTGGATATCTTTGCGTGGATGAGGCGCAAGACCTCAATAGAATTCAGTATGAGTTTATAAAAGCATTAGCCGGGTCAGAAACGAACAGAGTGATGATGGTTGGTGATCCAGACCAAATGATATATGGTTTTACTGGATCTTCGTCGGAATTCTTATCCGGTGAATTCCAGCGCGACTTTGAACCTATAGTTTTCCGACTAATCGAAAATTATAGAAGTTCAAAAGCCATAATTCGAGCAGCGAACGGTCTGCGGCCAGGTGCTCAAAATGAGACAAAATTTGCACATGAAGGTATCGCCACTGTCAATTCCTTTGCGTCTGAAGAGGAAGAGGCAAGTTGGATAGTTGCCAGCGTCAAAAACTTTTTGGAAGTCGGGAAACACCCGGAAATTGAGTCGACAATCTCGTTATCAAATATGGTAGTTATTGCCCGCAACCGTTTCGTTTTCGCAAAACTTGAAGATGAGCTTAAGAATCAAGAAATCGAGTACAATCTCAAAATTGGCGAGCGTGCCAAAACGCCCATTTCGATTTTTGGTCAGGTTTTGGATTCCGCAATTAGAATAAAATTAAACCCTAAAGACTGGATTGATGGCAGAAAACTGTGCCAGTTGCTTGAGGTTCCCGTTCCGCCGGATTGGGGGCAAACTGATTTTCTTACCAATCTGAAAATAGCGCTCCAAGAAAGCAGTAATTTCAATCGCTCCTTGATCTCAAAGCTTCTTGACCAAGTTAGCGAGTTGTCGATTGAGAATCCGAATATCCTAAAATTTGAAGCATTCTTTGAGAGCGAAATCAGTAATTTTGCAATTTCCGCGACTGATGAACAGGAAATACTTGAGTATAGCCGTAGCTTAGAGGAGCTAAAAGATTTTTCCAACAGTTGGTCCAGGTTTCGCCAACTCGGACTAGGCAATAGCCTCAGTGGGTTTAGAAACGCCGCTGCCTTGGGGAAACTCAATCAAGACGAGAAACACTCCGGACTTACTTTGAGCACCGTGCACACGATGAAAGGCCTAGAGAAAGATATCGTTTTTCTAATGGGCTTTTGCGAGGGAGTCTTTCCTGATTATCGAGCGACTACAATTTCAAAAATTGAAGAAGAAAAAAATACTGCATTTGTAGCAGTCACAAGGGCTCGCCGGTGGCTTTATGTAAGCTATCCTCAAACACGCATGATGCCTTGGGGGGGGTATCGACAACAATCGCCTTCAAGGTTTATCGCTCAAATGGGTTTGTCGTATAATTCTTGAGCACAATATTGCCGTTTATCTCAATCACTTTACTGCATTGGCCGCAGTTATTTGTAACGAAGGTTTGACTGAGATTCTCTCCAAACTTGTATTATTCTCGCAGATCAATCGAAATTTCCCAATGATTTGAGTGCCCATCGCTATCGTGTCGGGTGCAACATCTACAGCGAGGGGGTTAACGGACTGGTCGAACAGTCATCCTCCGGACGAAAGAAAGCAACAATCGAGATGACCCATTTCTGTCCTGACTGTTTCCACGACAAGCCCCTATCATCTCAATTGGTAAAGGCCCGTCCCCGATTTCCAGATGATGCAAAATGCGATTTTCATCCGAGCAAGAAGGGCATCCCGGATGACTACGTCTCGGAGATCGTCGATGGTGCGTTCCGTGGCCATTACGGCTGGGCCGAACAAAACCCAGATTCTGTGTTGGAAGTAGGCGATTCATTGGAAGGTGTCCTTGATGACCTAGTGAGTCCGGACAATGAGGATATCCTTTATGCTTTGAAAATAGCCCTGCAAGAGACGGAGGACTGTGACTTCCGTAGTGGTAGTGAACTATTTTACGACAACACCCAAAATTTCGTTCGTTACGAAGCAAACTATAATCCACTTACCGAGATGTGGACTCGCTTCAAATACGACATTTCGCATCGCCAGCGCTTTTTTAACGAAAAGGCGCGTCACTGGCTTGAACAGATTTTTTCAGAGCTTCAACACCAGCAGGATCAATCCGGTCGCTCGCCAATCTACAGCATTTCCCCAAAAAAAACCGGCTGGACCCTTTACAGAGCCAGGCGGATTGAAGGCGAAGAAAATCGAAATGCTGTTTGCGAAAATCCCCAAAGGCATCTGGCACCCCCACCAGAGCGATTGCGCAAGGCGGGCAGGCTGAACGCTTCGGGAGTGTGCTGTTTTTATGGCGCGTTCGACATTAGGACTTGTCTATCCGAACTGCGCCCGCCGGTAGGCAGTAAGGTCGTCAGCACAGCTTTCGAATTGTCGCGCTCGATCACAGTGCTCGATATGACGCGATTTACGGAAGAAGTGAAAAATCGCTCTATTTTCTCCCCAAAGCGGCAGGCGCGGCTGGACCAATGGCGGTTCATGCAGCTGTTTCGCAATGAGATCACGAAGCCCGTGCTGCCGGACGCTGAAATTTATGACTATGTTCCGACTCAGGCAGTAGCCGAGTTTGTGCACATGAATCTGGCATGGAAGTTGGGGAGCTCGATTAGGAAAATTGACGGGATCATCTATGAGTCCGCCCAACGACCCGGAGGCCGCAACATTGCCCTATTTGGCGAAGCGGCCTTGGTAGAAGGAAATGAATATCAATCTGAGCACGAGCATGACATCTCGAATGCTGAGAAAGCTATGCTCTGGGATGACGACGCAGGCTACTTGGCGCCTTCGCTAGATAATTTTCTGGCACCTGAACCGAGCCTTCGCTGCATTAAGGCCCACACTCAGGTGCACGAGATCACCGGAGCCGAGATATCGTATGAAAAAGGATTCAACCCGAAACAGAAGCTCGATTTTTGACAGCGGATTCAAAGGAGTTTTCTTGGATATCACGTCGCCCCGTTGATGGCAGAAAGGCGCCCGAGATCCTGTGATTTAAGACGTATCGTAAGCGAAACTAAGAGTTTCCGTTCGGCCACCCTTGCTTTATGATCCGTATCGTTTCGTAAGGCATGGATTCTAAGGATCGGGGGACGCGTGGACGAAGTTGAAGAGGGGCGGATTTTGGCAGAGCTACGCGCAATGCTGCAAGAAACGGGTTTCAGCTGGATCGCTGAGCAGGCCGAGGCGGCGTTGTGGCCAGGTAGCTCGGACCGCGCTATCGTGCTTGCGCTAATTGACGCTGCTGAAGCGGTAACTGTGGACCTCGCACAGGCTGAACTCGATACAATGCGGCTGCTCGAGGTGGACGAGATAGTCTTCGAGTCCGATCCTGATCCTGATCCTGATCCTGATCCTGACGGCGATGGCGGCGATGGCCGCCACTTCGAACCAACCCAGGCGCGCAAGGATCTTGACGATAACGTTCGTATCCGCGAGGATTTAAGGCGCACGACGCTCAGCGGCATGTCCCAATATATGAAGGTGTTCGAAGAACTGAGGGTGCGCTTAGATGGCCTCGACTAGCATGCTTCCTTCCATCAAGGCGGCGCTCTCTAACGCCGCCACGCTTGGTTACAACGGGGCAAGTGCCGCACACGACGTCTACGAAGGCTATGTTTTGGCGCTTCTGCTTCAGGCTGCGTCCCT
>TARA_R110001606_G_scaffold278751_1_pt1 | contig 14849 bp, 5 predicted proteins | sample TARA_R110001606 | Tara Oceans TARA_R110001606 (sample SAMEA4398315) | marine metagenome | biome: Polar Biome; feature: [SRF] surface water layer (ENVO:00010504); material: water (ENVO:00002006), including particulate matter (ENVO:01000060) such as... | depth 5 m | reverse complement strand
TAATTTAGAATTGTTAAATTCAATTTCTTTTTGTAATCTTTTTATGGTTAGGTCTATACGTTTTGTTAATTCACTTCTTAAATAATCTGTCTGTACTTTTTCAGATTTATTAAATCTTCTACTCTTAGAAATATTTACAATATCTTTATATCTTCTTATGTAGTCATTTATTACAGAAGTATTTCCTAAACCTTGAAGAAATATTAAATTAGAAATATCTTTTCCAGCTACAGATATTCTAATAGGATTCGTTAACCTTCCAAATTCAATATCTTGATTTGCCTTCTGGAAACGTAGCGGGCCTCCCTTCTTATCGGTCTTGCCCTTGACAATAAATCTATCGTCATATACTGTAGTGGTCTTAGCATTCTCTGCATAGATGAGGTCTCCTACCTGAACAACTCTGTCAGCACTCTTCAAAGGTTTCCCGGTGGATCGGTCATAGAAGTATGAGTGCTTAGATGGATTGATGCCAACCTGTGTCCACCCCTCGTTCATTGCTTGTTGCGTCAAGTTCTTAGCCGCCTCGTTCTGCTCCTCAATAGTCTCGCCAATGTTGACAAAGCTACCCGTCATACGAGCTATCCCTGGATTCTTTGTGGTAGCCTCAGATGCTAGACCCAATGAAGACTTAGGGTTGCTTTTAAACTCAACGTCACTAATCACAGCAGCACCTCTATATGATGATGGTGATGATGACAGTCCTCTACCAGGATGTATCGTAACACTAGATACTCCTGTATCCTCCATAAGAAATATGTCTAACCTTAGACCAACCTCAGTACCTTCTTTTATAGGAGCATTAATCTTGTCTACCTTTTTACCCCTTAGTTTTTCTAACTCAGGCACAGTCGCAGGCTCTGTGAACTTCTCTTTCATTCGAGTAGGCATTAGCTCCTCTGCCTTCTTGTTATACTCTTCTAGAGTAATCTCACCTGCCTCATAACTTTTTACTACCTTCCCCATCGGAGTATCTGTAGTCTTTCTCTTAGGTCTCTTGCCCTCAGACTTCGTCCAATTTATTTTCTGCCCTCTGGCTTCTTTAGCCTTACCTTTTTCTTTTCTATACTTATCAAAGAAATGTCTAGCAAATACACTATTGTTATCGTTAGCATAACTAACACCAACAATATCTCCTGTCTTTGAGTCTACAATTAAATGATCTTGTGTAGAAATTTCAGAAACATCTTCTTTGCTAAGAGTTTTATTTATTTCATTTATCTCCTCTTTAGTGGCTTTTACATGATGTAAATCTCTATTACCAATATCATAATTTCTGTCCTCTACTTCTGGATATGTAACCTCAACTTCTACCTGTTGGCCTGTTGGCCCTTTAGTTGTAATTTTCTCTGTAGTAACACGAGGTCTTTCTAAAATAGGTTTTGTCTTACCCTTCTTCTTGGTCTCAGGTTTAGCCTCTATCTCTTCAAGCACCTTGACATCTGCCTCTTGAATCTCTTCACCTATTGTTACCTTAGCAGAGATTGCATTCAACAAATCAACAACGCCCTGATCAGTATCGGTAAACTCTTCAACCTTTATACCTAGTCTTTTTGCGATAGGAGTCATCACCTTGTCCACCCATTGACGCACCTTTGACTTCGGTGCAGGCGCAAGGTTAACATAACTTGACGCAAGTAGACCTGTCAACTCAGCGAGCTTCTCTTCGTCTTGAACATTCTCCTCATAGTTGTTAGCAAAGTCTTCTAAATACTCCTCAACTGTAGCGGTCTCAGTCACAGTCTCAGTCTTCCCATCCACCTCTTTGGTAGTGGTGTACTCCATAACCCTAGTATCTCCTTTACCTGCCTTACGCACAGCATCGAACATTGTCTTGGTTACCTTAGCGGTATTGCTTACCCTTTGTAGTAGCACAGCGTGAAATGCCTCGTGTGCAACGGTGGTATTGTTAGCCTTGGATAAGTTGATATGGATTGTATTGTTATCTTTATCATATGCACCACGCCCCTCTCCTCCTGTAGCCTTTTTAAAACTATCGGTGTCATCATGCACCTCTATGGTTACACCTTCTTTACCAACCTTTGTCAATGCCTTGGCAGCTCGCTTGGCTCTATCGATAAGCCCCTTTTCCTTTGATGTTCTATTCTTCTTATCGCTCATTACGACACCATCAACCTTTGTCTTGGCGGGTGCTTTCTTTGTAGGAGTTTCTTTCTTTGTTTCTGTTTTGGTAGGCACAGGCGTTATCATCTGTGTAGCATCAGAGGTTGTTCTATTTTTAAAAGATGTACCTGCCTTCTGTTTTGTAATCTTTATCTGTGCCTTTTCTACTACCTCATATTTACCATCAGCATTCTTCCTTACCTTACCCGGCTTTACTATCTCTATGTCCATATCATTGGTAAGGTTTATATCCCCTCCAATAGATATTTCACTATCTTTTACTGTGTTAGCAAAAGGTTTAAGGTTTCCATATCTATCAGCCAACGTAGATTTTATCATAGATGGTATTATCTCAAACTCAGCAGTGTTCTCACCTGTTTTCTTAAACATATAAATAGAGTTCTCTTTTTTTCTGCTATGTAGCGTACCACCAAAAACTCCATCTTGTTCATACGCTACAGTATAAAAGTCATAGTCTGATTCGGTTACAGGCTTCTTCTTAGGTGCTTCCTCGGTAGTTACCTCTTCCTCAACCACAGGTGCTTCCTCAGTAGTTACATCTTCCTCAACTCCAACGTCTTCAGGTACTGAGCCTGTTACTTCTTCAATAACTCCAACATCTTCAGGTACTGAGCCTGTTACTTCTTCAATAGTAGCAGTCTCGCTAGGTAATGCTCTACCCTCTTTGACCTCACCCTCAATCGCAACCTCAAGGTCTAATACATCTTGGTCTGCTTGTTGCTGTGCCTGAAATAATTCATCAACCCTCGCATCAATCTCCTCTTGAGTAGGCTCATACTTCTTACGAGTACCCTTAATCTTATCACCCTTAAAGCCTTTCCGTTTAGCCTGACGATTATCTTTCTTTAATTCTCTTACCGCCTTCTTCTCTAGCTCCTTACGTTGCTCCTCAGTAGGCTCTACTCGTTCTTCGGTTTTAGTTTCTTCAGCGGTAACCGCTTCAGGTCTTGGCTCGGATACTCCTTCCTCCACTTCTTGTACATCTGTGGCTTGTTGATCCGCATCCATATCGCCTGCTTCTTGCTCTGTAGTGGCATCTTGTGTTCCTATTAGTGTTAGTTGTGTATTAATATCTTGTATACGATCCCTCTGTTTCGTAACAAGTTCCTCGTTCTTTCCAGCAATCTCTTTCTCTAGACTTTCCTTTGTAGAGATTAACTCAAGAGATTTTATTTTATTTTTATTAGATAGATTGTCAGGTATCTTCTCAAAAATAGCAGCAATCTGGTCTACTTCTTCACGCCTTTTACTTGCTTCTTCAGGAGTTATATCACCCTTCCCTTGTGCAATATCAATTTGAGCAATCAAAAGTTTTCTTCCTTTTTCAGTAGTGTATGATTGTTTCTGCTCATTGAAAGACCTTATATCCCCACCCGTCTCACGCATTTTCTTTACTAACCTAGTCGCACCACCACCACCGGCTGTACCACTACCTGCTAAGAATCCCATGTACGCAGACTCTTTTACTCTTGGTGTTATTTCTTTCCAACCCTTTGCTGTAGTTAAGTCTGGAGCGTCTGCGAAATAATCCTTTTTCATAAAAGCATTAACAACATTTTTTAAACCAACGTCAGCAATCTCTTGAGTCCCCTCTACAAACCCTTCACTTAAACCACCACTAATGATTTTTATTCCACCATCAGCAAGGCGTGCCATAAGATTATTTTCAATTGCAGTTTTAATTACTTCTTTAGAAGCATTATTAGGAACGCTTTCCATGGCATCCACAATTATTGTTCTAGAAATTTTATCAAACACTTTGTTTCCAAACGCACCTGATGCGCTATCCCACCCTAGTTGTTCTAACTTACCAATCATAATACCATAAGGCCATGAGATAAGCTTCTTGTTCCATTCACTTAGACCATCATACTCTGTGCCTGCCATCTCATCCTCAATACCATTGGCAGAATATGCAAAGAATGCTAAACCTGATATACTTTTAGCAGCCTTTTGTACAGCTGCTATCTGTTTCGCTGTCATCCCCGGCCTTACTTTTAAAAATCTACCACCTGTAGAGGCTACAACACCTAAACTTTCTGCAACAAAATCTAATGCCTTTACAAAGTCCCCTCTTTCTGCACTATTCTTCCACGCCTGAGTAGTCCCAGTAAAGGATGCTTCAGTAGCATTATCAAATGCAGATATCATCTCTCTCTTGGTACGCTTCTTTACCTTGTCTATAACTTCACTCTCTGATAAACGATTACCATCAGCGTCAAAATTTATTGCACTAAATGAATTCGTAGGAAGATAAGCACTAGGGTTAATCGCCCCTCCAATATCTATTGCAAGGTTGGACATGAACTTTGACGTTTGCATTGAGCCTCCGGCAAAAGATTCTCCTAATGAACTAAGAAAAGAACCCTCTAGTTTCTCATCCTCCTTATACGCTTCTTTTAAACCTAGGTCAAGTTGTAGTTGTATGGATGCAAGTTCTTCAGGTGGAAAGAATTCAGGGTTTTCATTTATCATCTCAAGCACCTTATCTGCGTTTACAGAAAACCCAACACCATTACCAACAGAAAATTTATCTGTATTATTTAGCATATACTTATAAGCTGCAAGCCTCTTTGCGTCAGATGGCAACTCGCTTGTATCTTTCCCGTTGATTATTCCATTTTCTAAAAAGTCTATATTGCCCTTTGTGAAATTGGCTTTAGCCATAAAATCTTTAATCGCTTGTCTAGGATTTGCATCATCATCTAGTCTAACAACCTTGCTATTAATAACCTCATCTGCTGATCCTACAGTGGTAATCTCAATTGCATCTGACCCCCAAATTGTTTCTTCAAAACGGAAAGGCGTTCCAGCAAATTCTTTTCTTAAATTTTCTACAGTAGATGTCTCGTCACCAATGATAACTAAGTCATCTATAATAGATTGATTTGATACAATGTCTCCATTGAATATTTGTTGTGGATCTACTGGGCCTGCGATTTTATTTAAAACAGCAAGCTGTTCTTCTCCATAGTTCTCTAAAACTATTGCATCCGACTCGGCTTTTAGGGTTGCCAATTCAGCATCAGATATATCACCACCTGTAGAGGCTAGGTTTTGAATAATCCTTGAAGCCTTTTCGTTGCCTATGCTTTTTAATACATACTTAACTGCCTCTTCCTTTGTCTCCTTCTCTACCTCTTCAACCTTTTTACTAGGCTTTAGCAATGGAACTCCTTGGAATCCTTGGATTACTTCATTACCCATTGGGTCAAAAATCTTTTTCTCTCGAAAGTTGTCGTATTCTATTTTTGAATTAGTTACAAGTTTCTCCTTTGCGCTTTCTTGAGGCTCGCTAAGATATTGATTAATAACATCCTCCTGTTCTTCTCTAGAAGGTATTTGTTCTAGAGGCCCAAGTGGTGCTTGTGTAAAATCTTTTTGTGGGGCATCAGGGAATATGCCTCTTTCTTCTAGTGCTGTTACTCCCGGAGTAACATCAATCTGCTCTTGCTCAACCTGAACACTAGGCTCTTGTAAGTCCGAAGAACCATCCTCCAATACGGATACCGTATCTTCTTTTTTTTTTAAAGGAGATGCTCCAAAATTAACTTGCTGTTGAAATTCCTCTACTGAACTAAACGCACCATCTTGCAATAAACTATATAAGTCTTCAGGGTTAGCAGATGATGAAAACTGTACCCATTCTTCTACCGAAGCAAATGCGCCTGGCAAAGTTAAATCGTAAAGGTCTTTTACTTCAAACATATAGTTATTGTTTTATTGATTATTGAAAAGGTTTATCAATTCTTTACCAGACATATTAGGATTTTGTGCTTTTAATTGCGCAATAGTTTTCTTAGGTGTTTTGTCTGACGTTATATTTACTAAATATGGTTTCGTTCTTTTAGAATCATACGCTTTAGATTTAATAACACTAAAAATATCTCTAGATGATGTAAGCCCTCCTGATGTGTATTTTGACCCCTTTCCTCCACCAGCATCAAACACATTGTATACAGGTGTCTTAGATCCTCTTTTAGTACCACCTTTATCAACGTCAAAATTTCTTTCTACAATTAGCCCCACTTTTTCCGCAGCATCTTGCACTTCGTAAAAATTATCTTCATCTATACTGTCTATCCACTTATTCAATGATACAGTTTCTTCCTCTGTAAAGCCTTCATCAGGTTTTGTTTTTCTCGCAGCACGATCAGCAGCAGCGGTTCTCGCACGCAAGTCTGCCTCGTATGAACTCGTCTCTGAAAACCCTAACTGCTTCTCAATCTCCATGTCTATATTGTTTCTTACAACACCCAACTGATCGTCAGTAAGTTCTGGCTGTAGAAGACCCATACCATTATCCTTTAGGTATATCACCTTGCCTCCAGCCTCAGACTCTACCTCTGTAAATGTGTAGCCTCCTACATCATCGGTGAGTATACTAGCATTGTTACGAGGAGATGTCATCAATGAATCAATGATGTCATTCTTTGCATCATCAAAAAGCATTGGAACGCCACCGATGAGCATCATGTCATTTAATCTCTTGTCGCTACGAGTAATGACACCATCGGCATTTAGAGCCTTTACAACCTCTCCCAATGCGCCTGTAGCCTTAGCTACCTCAGCCGGAAGATTGACCTTATTAATCTTATCCTTTCTTCTTGCGTTGATAGCGTTTACATTCAACATAGATGCTGGGTCTCTCTCGATGTTCCCATCACCATCAGAAGTTGTTAAATACATTCTACCATCTACAGGGTTTATAAACACATCCTTATCTTGGATATTCATAAACGCATCATACTTACCGTTCTGATATGTCTCTTGCATTGCCGCTGTACCATCTTGAACACGAGTCATAGCATCAGCATAGTCAGTATTAAAAGACTTGGCAGCCTCGCTTAGATTCGCCCAGTCATCAGAAACAATTTGTCTAGAGTTTAGATAGTCCTGTGGTTTTAATACGCCTTGCTTTAAAAGTTTTTCTTGCATCAACAAGAACTCTTTTGTTTGCCCCGATCCATTAAGTAAAAATTGATTAAAGGTTTTGTTCTGACCTAACTCAACATTGTTTACCTCATTAACAGCCTTAGTAGTAAGCGCATCAATATCCGCCCTTTGCTTTTTCCTCTCATCAATAACTGTCTTAAGATCATTGCTAATATCCTTACCAATCTTAGACCAATCCTGTATTCCTGATTCGCCCTTGCCAACGTACTTATATAAATCTGCCATTATGTTTTGTTTAATCTATAATCCTAACCAACTAGGAAAATAACTGTTTGCTTGCTGGATAGGCGCATTACCACTTATTTGATTGTATGCATTATTGGTTAATACCCCTGTGGTTTGTAGCAATGGATTAGCCCCTGTTAAGTTGCTTCTATAGTTTGAAAATAAATCTTCGTCAGGAACAAAGCCCCCACGCCTAGCATTATTAATTGTTCGTCTGTCATAGTTTGCATCCATTACCGCATCAGTTGCCTGACTTCTAGATAACCCCCCTAACTGATCCTTTCCTAATGAGTCAACAAAGTTACCTGACCTACGAGCATTGCCATCTTTCTTGTATAAGGCTGCGTTTTTAATACCAGCCCCTGCTAAACCTCCAAGACCTGTAGCTAATTGTCCCATAAATTCTTGTTGGTTTTTCCTAGCCTCCATTTCCTCTGCCTTACTTACAGCAGCAATGTCTAACTCCAAGTCCATCTTGCCTTGACGATTAACCTCATCTTGATTTAGAATGGCTTTCTCTCTAGCCTCTAATCTTTTCTGAAGAGTTCCTCTCTCTGCTTCATTTGCTGCATCAGCCGCTGTCATAAGCCCACTAGTTGCGCCTAGAACTGCACGCTGTCCTGCCCCGGAGGTAGCATCAGTTAATTGCTGAAGAGCTGCAAGATTTTGCTGACCCTTTAATCGAGTAGCCTCATCATTAACATTAAGCTCCTCCATTACATTCTGCTCTAGAAGGTTTTTAGTTTTTTTAATCCCTTCATCAAACTTTTCTCTCCCAGCCTCTGCTGCTTTTCTTGATTGAACCATCTGTATAGCACTCATGCCTGTCGTGACTGCGAGTGGTATTATTTGTGCTGCTGCTGCTGCTCCCATATTATAAAGTTTTTGTCATTTGAGTATATCCCCCACTCATTTCTATATATCCTTGATCTGCACAAACCTCCATAAGTAATTTACTTTTTAGCATTGTCATCAGATAACTTTTACCCGCATCCTTTGCTACCGTAGATACCTTAGACCCAAAGAGATTTAAACACTCTTTCTTTCGCTCCTTATCTTTGTAGTCGAAGTTTGATACAATAAATTCACACCAAGCAACATTTGAATCTGTGTTGTAAATAAATCCAGCGCATACAGGAACGTCTCCATCGTATACTATGTATCCCCCTAAACCATCACTAGGTAAGAAGTCTCTACTCGGTGCAACAACCCTCCAATCTTTCCACCACTTTAATAAAAGCTCGTCATAGTCTTTGTATTCAAGGGGGCGAATAGTGAATTGCATTAATGCAAAGTTAAAAAAAATTATGGAAAACTTTTCATGATGTCTGATGATAACGTAAACAACTCCACCTTTGAAGTGCTTACGTTCTCTGCTACAAACTCAAGGTAGTACCCCCTAAGCCCATGAGACTCAGCAACTGCGTTCTTAATGTAAAAACTATAGTTGGTAGCAACCATCGCTGTACTACCACCGACACCTGTTGTGGAGTCTACTGTTATTGTATTATTGACAAAGTCTACTCCAGTAATACTACCACCTAATACACTAGCATTAGATTGAACGAAATAAAACAAGTCACCGACACTAAGTATTGTGTCTAATATATTTGCAGGATATGTGATGACAATCGCTGCCGGGGCTGAGATATCTACTGAGGTTATCGCTCCAATTCCCTGAGCTGACCTAAGTGCTAACTCGGTATTTATAACCGGCACAGAGTTAATCCCTCTAATGTATGAAAAATAACTACCCTCTTTTAGTTCAAAGTAATTCTCTCCTGTGTATGATGGATGGGGATCGTCACTTGTACCCTGAATATTACCACTCTCTAAATCTGTTTGACCAGCAAAAGACCAACTGTCATCAGACTCTAACTCAATAGTCTTGAACACTTTAACTGTTGTTGGCTCTACATTAATAATACTCTGCACGCTACAGGGTGCAAACGTACCATAGAACGTACATCTATTTGTGGTCTTAGAGTTGTGGCGATAAAGACTACCATTGCTAAAAGTGTATAGGTATTGATTCATACCCTGTATCTGCTCAGGTATGTAAGAATAAAACGAAGGAAATCCCTTAACATTCTCACTATATGTGAGAGTATATGCCTGAAGACTAGGCTCGGTGCTTGGGGGTATAACTGGTATTGCCATGTCTTTAGGTTATGTATTCGTAAATGAGATATAAGTAAGGCTTAAACGCTCCGGTCTGAACATAATTAATGTCAAAGTAATATATTCCTCTTGTAGGATTCACCAAAGGTGTTAAGTTTGTTGATAGCCCAAACAAGGTATTCATATCAGTAGGAGTATTGGCATATGGTGTAGCCGACAAGTAATATCTCAAAGTATGAATAGCAGGATCAAATACAAAAGTATCAAAACCTATTTGGCTAGATTGAATCCTAATTGTTACAGGATTTCCTACTGAAGGTATTGGAGGAAGAGTTCCTCTACCTGAAGGGCCACTTATTGTATCGTATTCAGATATTGCAAAGTTTAACGGACTATTATCCTGTGCTTGTAATAAAACCAAGTCGCTACTTGTTGGACTATCATATGCCCCTTGAGTCCAATAGTATTCGTTGTGAATGTATTTACCACTATTGTTATTACTATTTAAACAAACCTTGGTGATGTTTAGCGTTGTGGTTACTGGACATCCTACATTGACACTAAAGTCTGCCACACCTTCACTTACTATCACTTCTACTTGTGCAGTGTTTACGCCACCAATATTTTTATCAAATACAAAACTTCCAGAGTTTGCACTCGTTGCTCCCGATGTGTATACTACACCATTGTATGTGACATTAAAAGTAATAGTCGCTGTTCCACTTCGTAATGACGCTGTCCAATTTACAGTAGACACCCCTGTTGCTTCTCCTAACAACACTTCCCATGTAGTGGTAGGCTCTGTAGTACCTCTAACGTCATAAGTTAAACCACAATTTACTTTGACTAAATCTACAGGTAGTTTTGTTAAATTACCAGACACCACATACTCATTCATATATGGATCGTATCCACCTAACTTCTGTGTGTTGGGAGTAAGGATAAAGTAGTCTCTAAACCATGACCCCATTCCTGTCTCTGATATAACATTAAGTTGCTCTTGTTGACCGCTTCCTTTTAACTGAAGAACTACCCCTCGTTTAGCATCAGTAAAGAATTTATCAAATCCCCAAGAAACAAAACTCTCAGGGTTACTACTGATTCCATACTTTTCAATTCTGGCTACCTGATTACCTAACACTTGTGGCACTGCTGCAATATTACCACCTCCAGAAGGACTAGAGAGTAAAGTCTTACTCGATAGCACATATGATATCTTATCTTCTTGTAGTGTAAGTATATCCGTCTGCCTAGCATCAAGCACTCTAATAGGCCCAAAGCTCTTCTCTAACTCCTTAAAGTTTGCTACCCCTAGGTTGAACTCATTTAATCTATTAACATTCGTGTCTTCATTGTATAAGCCACTGTAGGTGATGTCGGCAAACCTATGCGCCTCCTTAAAGTCTTGCTCGGATACCGCTGTAACACGCTCACCTAATCTAAATGATGGAGTAGCCAAGCCATCTCTAATCTTATAACTCTCAGCTCCATTACCAAAAGTAAAGCAATTAAAGAATGATAAATTAACTTCTCCTGACACACCACCTGCAATATCTTGGTCAATATCTCCAGTAGAGCCTCCAGACATATGATTACCATTAGTAATTGCATAACTGTCACTACCCTCGTAGTATATATTCGCATCACTCTCAACTGGAGTCGTTTCAAATATCATTAAATTCTCAGAAGAATAAATTCTTATGTTGGCAGTTATTGATGATTGCTCTACGTTAGCCGGCAGTATTGCACCACAAGGCAAAGTCCCTGATCTAATCTGAAAAAATCTATTACCATATTGAAGCACACCTGATGCACCAGAACCTAGATACTCTACAAAACGATACTGATTCTTACTAGCTATAGGGTTTATATTATTAATTGGTGGTACGGTGAAGGGAATGACTCCTGGATAATACAAATTTTGATTAGGCCCTTCCGTATTGCCTGGATCATTGTCCCCTGAATTAAAATCTATATCTTCATTAGTAACAAATTCTTCTAAACTATTATAATCAGCAGAAGCAAAAAATGTTTTTTGAAATCTATATATATTTTGACCACAACTATTGTTTTGTCTTTCACGTTTAAAAATTATATCAAAAACAACCCTACTGTTAGCAGGTATCTCTATAGGAATATATCTCGGATTAGCTGCTGATGGGTTTTGTGAAGAATCAAAATTAGGGTTACCTTGAGAACATTGATAATTAACTTGGGGCGTTGCGGCAAGTCTTTCTGCCTGTCCAAAAGTTGCATTAGGAAGATTAGATATTTGACTTTGTGTTAGCCCCAAGAAAACTCCACTTCCATACTCAGTACTATACCCTATAGGTTTTGTCCTCATGTATAATCCCCCTGGCTCATCAAATTCAGAGCCAGTAGGACTTAAATTTCCAGTAATAAAATTAGCGGGTTGAGATTCTATATCAAGTATAACAGTCTCTATACGTTGACTTAATGCGCCGCCAGTATCTTTCTTAACTCTAAGCCTATCACCCTTGGCTGCTTTTGTTTGATTGTCTCCTTCCAACTTAAAATATACAGAGTTATTAGTAGGATCTTTAAAAAATAAATCGCTGTATATAACCTCATAGTCAATACTAGAAGGCTTCACCACAAACTTATATCTCGTTGCCCATGATGGAGGTTTTTGATTAGGGGGAATAGTAACTTCAATGCTATTCTTAGTTGTTGACGCTCCGGGTGGAACAAATAAAGTGTTGTTGTTACTTACCAACGCTGTAGTTGAACGATTAAACTCATCCATATAAACAATGCCTACCTCATAATCTCTATCACTGTGAAGACTTTTTTTGTTTGATAGCAAATCAAATTCAGCATTTGCTACCTCAGCTGTAAAATATTCATAAGCATATTGACCAGGGACAGCAGCGTCTACAAACCTCATAGCTAACAATGTAATTCTTATGGTAGTTGTGCTTACCACAGTAGCTGTAATTGGTATACCTGGTGTAGTATTTGTACTACTCATATCTTTATTCCAAGTTATAGTAGAGGAGCTAGGAGGTTGTATGGTGCAGTTAAATTGATCTGTAATAGAAATCCCTTGAGTAATAGTACCACATTGAGTTAAATCCGTTGGTATTGTAACACCTTGAAGTGCCTCGGTAAACACAGTGCTAGCAACCAAATTAGTTATATCTGCATATGGCTGATCTAACACTACAGTAAAAGAAATATTAAAATCAGAGGTTTGAGACGTTGGGCTTCCTGCCCCACTAAAACCATCAGATGATACTTTTATAGCAAAATTTATTTCTGCACCTTGAACTAAATTAGATGCTATACCGCTGCAATCAATATCTACTTGACCCTCAGCAACTGTTCTAGTTACAGCAGGATCTATCGTAAAATCAAAAGAATTAAAAGAAGTTGGTAAAGCAGTAGCAAACATTTCGTCTGACGTTAATCCTAGTGTATATAACATAGAACAATCATTTCCATCAGAATCAACTATGTCATATCCATCCACATAGTTACCATACATTAATCTATTACCCATTATAGTTTGAGCCTGTGCTTTTCGTGGCACATTGTCAAATGCTCTAAGGATTTCATTTGTACCTAGAGTAGTATATATTTTACGGTTGTTAAAATTTATTGTATATGTCTGATTGTCTTGCCACCCTTGAGATTCTTTATTAAACCTCTCTATGACATTTATTACTGATTGATTTGATAGTTTAAAAACCACATCAATCTCAGTAACATTCTCATCACCGGTATTTATGCCTATAGCCGCAGAGTTAAACTCATTGACCATCCCCTCATTTTGGTAATTATCAGTACTTAAATCAAATGGCTTGGGGTCAAAGGCTATTTCAGAAAACTGAGACAATGCAGAGTACTCTCCATCTCGATACTTATATCTATATGCAAACGATATGAATCTAGTGTCCATATAATTTTCTCCTCCAGGAATAGTTTGCAAAGAAACAGTTGGAGACTCAGATGGAGGTTGTACAATAACAAGTAAATCATTTACCGAAGGCTCATTGTAAACCCTATCTACATTTATACGCATCGGTTGATTATTGTTGTCTGTAAAAAATAATAGACCATCAATAAATGTCATTGCATTTACCCGATATGTTTTACTAAAGTTTAATGCTGTGCTTACACCACCACCATCATCGGTAGATATCACATGATATATCAACACATCATTTGTAGTGTCATAAGACACAATTAAATCAACTTTGTTGGTTGCACTTGGTGCGTTTGCTGGATCGTGAACACACCAGTAGATTGTTTCGTTCTCAGAATCTTCAAGAGAGCCTAGGCAGACTGCTTTAGAAGATAGAGCCTGACCACTATACTTTACCTCAGCGATAAGCTCATTACCCCTAGCGTTTTCTATTGCACCTATCTCACTTTCTTCTGTAGACCCTAATCGAATATTCATTGCGTCAACATACTCGCCTTGAGGCAAGAGTCTTTCGTCAACACTTTTATTCATGCGACCCCTAACAAAACTTCTTTCTATTTTCATTCTATTTTATCCACTTATTTTGCCCTCGTAAATTCATTAATAATCTACCTGGGTGAATGTTACTGATTCTAATTTTAGCGTTTCTAAGAAGTGCTGTCTTTTCTTTCTTTGCTCTTGCCACTACATACTCTTGAACCCCTAACTTATTGGTTAGTATCTCATACTTAATGTATGCATACACATAGCTTTCAAATAATTTATTTACTGTTACCTGAGAATCATCTCCATTATAGAGACCATCACTAACGTATTCTAATATGCATAATTCCCCTGCCATTCCTGAGCTGAAGTTTATAACCCCACCCTTAGAATCAATTTTAAATGTTGGATTGATATTTGCAGTCTCTGTATTAAGTCCAAACCTTCCACCAATAGCATAGTCAAAATACCAATTACCTTCCCATAGCCAACCCTCTGTTCCGTTAAGGCTATTATTCTCATTAAGGTATATGCTTTTTGTTTGCTTTGTAATACGATCAATATCTAAATTTGAGTACTCTGGTTTCAAAACATTTCCATCCTCATCAAAAAGAATTCTGCAATTGTTATCCTGAAGATAAGCCCCACTATAATTAGTCTGAATGTTTTCAGTAAGAGGCATTAACACCCCTCCCCTAGATAATGAGATACGAACCCAATTCACATAGTCAGGAGGAAGTACAAAGCGCAAGTTATCACATACGTCTAACTCTAAGATTTTAATTTCCTTAAAAGCATCATAATTTAATTCCTGAACAGCCCTCTTAGCATGAAACAATATCTTATATCTTTCCTCGTTATTGACTAAAGAATTATTCCCGTCATACATTAATAAGAAGTTAGTTACAATATCTTGTAACGATACATACTGATAAGACCCCCAGTTAGCATTCTCAGGTGAAGCCCCACC
>TARA_R110001606_G_scaffold23789_1_pt1 | contig 14853 bp, 16 predicted proteins | sample TARA_R110001606 | Tara Oceans TARA_R110001606 (sample SAMEA4398315) | marine metagenome | biome: Polar Biome; feature: [SRF] surface water layer (ENVO:00010504); material: water (ENVO:00002006), including particulate matter (ENVO:01000060) such as... | depth 5 m | reverse complement strand
TATAAGTGGTTCCATTATACCAGTCTGTTTTAAGTGGTCTGTTAATACGTTTAAAGGGTGAAATAGCTGGTTCCCTTGGGGTATACATCATCACTTTGGGGTTCGATAAATTTTTTCTTTTCGAAGACGTCCTGAATGAAGTTAGTGAGTTGATTTTTCGTCATTAAATAAGGATTGAAGTCAGCACCTGCAGAGAAGTGTTTCATTGTATATTGTTCATCTTGATTTTTTGACGTTAAATATTTTATTAAAAAGCCATCCCATCTACGCACCTCTATTTCTTCAATATGAACAACATTAATTGAAAGATTAGAGTACTCGTTAATTAACATCGCCAAAACTTTATTGACAACAGGTCTTGAGCCTTCAATACTTTGAATAAAATAATCGTCATTAAGCGCAAGCGCTGAAGTTAGGCCTATTTTTTCATTAGTTTTTCGCCAGTACTCGAGAGTACGAGTCAATAATACTCCATTATTTTTACCTATATTTTTACCTATATAAGTTAGGCTCATGAGAATATGCTTGCCATCTCTGTTGCTTACCTCTTCTAAAACACAATCTATAGTTTTTTGCATAAAAAACCCAATTAATAAAAGCTAGTTAATCTAAGATACTACTTGGAACGATGTTGATTTAAGATTTTTCTTGCACCACATCTTCTACTTTATTCACATTAATACATCAAAAGTATATAGCCTATAAATCAGTATCAAGGTATCGAACCTAAAGTGAGTCTTCGACAATACTGAGGTGGTTTAGTAATTTACGTTAATAGTTACTATATCAGAGTAACGATCTGGTTTAACGTCAGCACTAGGTATGATCACATACACAGTATGTGATTGATTTACTCCAGAGCCATTATTAGCCACACCATCTCCCACGCTTTCAGCAGTAAGAGCATTGCCCCATGCTTTTCCAGTAGCAGACTGTAATTGATAAGGTATCACGTCGCTATTTGGGGCTGTGCCAGTCATATCTCCTTTACCCTCTTGATCATCGTTGGAAGGTATCAAGCCAATTGTGTAGGGAGCGCCATTGGTGCAGGTTACACCGATACTAGTACTACCTGTGATATTAGTAGCGTTTGCAATTTCTTTAAAGTTAATATCAGTCGGTTTGGCAGTGATTTTACAGCTAGGAATGACGGTAGCTTGGACTGTAAATGAGAATGGATTACTTTTATCTTGAGCTCCCTCTAAGCAGTCAGTTAAGCTTGATTGTTCTGCTACTTTTAATGTTAAATCGCCATTAAAAGTATTGGTATAGGTACCTGGTGTGGCTAAAGCATTGCCATTATTTGGGATTAGAGAAGCCCTGATAACAACTTGGCCTGAAATATTACTCTGCCCTAACTCAGTAGATCTCGCTGGAATATATATTGCGCCTGAGCTGTATTCTTCTCCAAGACCAGCAGTACGAGTTCCCCAAGTCTTACCATTTGGCAGTGTCATATCAAACGCCAATTTATTAGTATTAGATGCTGCATTCATATAACGTGGGGTCATAGCGTTAGGTGTATTGCCACCATCAGCCGCAAGGCAAACAGAAATATATCCAGCAGTGTCGCCAGTATTGGTACAGCTGTATTCCAAATTTCCTGTGATACTTGCACTCTCAGCATTAGCAGTTGTAATAGTATTGCTAATATTTATAACTCCAGTATTCACGTTGGCCTGACAACTAACATTTAATGTCGCATGCGAGCTTACTACCGTGCACCACAGGATGATAGGTATCAACAATATACTGTAACGCCATGGAGATATCTTTATTTGTAATCGTTGCATTATTTTTGTACCTTTGAGCAGACGAGAGGACCGATTAGTGGGATCTCATTGCCCTGCTTATGATAGTCAAAACTGACAGTGCAGATGTCACCAGAGGGATTAATTACCTCGAGCACATTATGCTCATTTAGTATATCTAGATATACTTCACCATCGAAACCGATGATAGCTTCTGGTATATCTTTGTTGGTAAGTAAGCGTACTTGACTACCTAATGGTAGTGGTTGCTGACTACTGTCTATAATAATAACGGACGCCGAGCGCACTGGTGTAATAGCAAAAGTGACTAAGGTGCCAGCGCGGTCAGTTGGTGTGGCTTCAATATTGACGTTATCAATCCGCAAATCAGCAGGCAAATCCATAGGGTCTATGCTAACTTTATTACTTTGATAAGCATTTAGTGGCGAGACCAGCAATAAGCCACGACTATTGGTAGTACCAATTGGAGTGTTTTGTAGTAGTACGGGCACATCAGCAATACCATCAGTAGAGACAACAGCAAAACCACTGTTTATTCTACGAGTTGGAAAGAGTCCTCCCCCCATCATTACTAGTGATCCTTTACCACTGGCATAAGTAGAGTAACTGTCATCGTTGACGCTGACACCTGCTTGTACTCGGCCATAGCGCCCAAGATAACTTAATTCTGCCAATCCATCGTTACTGTCACTCCTATTAGAATTACTATCTAAGCTATTGTCTATACTGTGCCGTGCTTGTGCGCGCCAGTTTATGCCGCCTGAATTCGGTGCTGATTGTGAAATATCCGCCACAAATACATCACGCTCGTCTGTGTGTTGAATACTGCTATTCATCGAAATATCACGACCTAACGAGAATGAAGCGCCGATAGAGGCACTGCTATTAGCAGAGTCATTAATGTCTTGATTAAGATTAGCCCTCAATCTTAAACGTTGGCCAAAGGATTTATTCCAATAGGCGCTAGCAAACTGTGTGTTTTCCTCATCAGCAAATGACACTTGGTTATAGCTTATGCCAAAACTACCCAAGGATTGAGTACTATAACCTGTAGATATCTGCTCACTGCGGCGAGCGGGTGCAGATCCATATTGACTACCTACGTCACGGTAAGTCCCTTTCGTACCTGTGGCGCTGACACCGATATTAAAGCGACTGTTATTCCATGTGTAGTTTGCGCTGTATTGCGAACCACTTTCACCTTCGCCTTTGCTACCTGCTAATGATGCAAATAAAACACCGCCTGCGCGGCCTAATAACCAAGTACCACCGATTCCAGCATTACTGAGACCTTTAGTGACTTCAGCATGAGTTTCTGCAGTAAAGCGATTATTTACGCCATAACGCCAAGAGCCACTGGCAGCAATATTATTACCATAGTCAAAGGATTCGTTACCATAGTTCTCACGCACTGTTCCCAACTCCACTGACCAGTCAGAAAGCCCCGGCTGTAGCAAGCGATGGGCGTCATATAAAGAAAACTCCAGAGTAGTGCTCTGTCCTAATGCATCGGTAACTACCAACTGAGCATTGCCGGCACCACTGAAGCTAGGAGCCGTCTGTAGCTCAAATGGTCCAGTGGGTACGTCCCCGCTATATTGCTTGAGACCATTCACATACAGCTCTACTGCTGAAGGCAAAGTGGCTGAACCAAAAAATGATGGTAATGGAGTGGTCGACATATAAGGCTGCAGATCAAAATTAGTACCAATTTGTAGGCCACCCAAACGCGTGGCACGTGTCCATGACAAGGCCCCTGTGAGAATATCTCCTGCCCGAACCGTTATCAGCTTATCAGGAAACGACTTACTCCAGCTGGTATCCAGACGCACAAAATCATTATCCCAGTCACCATTACGATTATTCGTGTCAGCAGAACGGTTGGCAGTGGTTAATGCTGTGGTGCTTAGGACACCAAGCGTGTTAAACGCGCGCAGCTCTGTAAAAGCACTAAAGTTTTTCGCACTATTTTGGGTTTGATTGCCATAAATATCATAATTCAATAATATGCCTGGCGATGCAGTAGGTTGCAGGCGCTGATTACTGCGCGTATTACGTACGGTAGTATCTAGATCAAGTAAGTTTAGAGGTGCGATAAGGCTCAGCGTTTGCCGCCGTGCGTCATAATCAATCTGGAGGTCAGGCAGGCTATTTAGCAGTATGAGTTCAGGGCTATCAGGCGGCACTATAAAGCCAAGCTGTTGCCGCGCATCAGCGTCAGCCCAAAGTTGGTCTTCGCGATAAACGAAATGCACCAAACCAGAGCTGGTTTGATTAAGGGTGACATCCAGATACAGATCGAGCTCAGCTGCATCATCTTCAGTGTTGTAACTGTCTAAACCAAGCTGCGCCTGTCTGATATTATCAATGATTATAGAAGTAGTATCTTTAGAAGCGTTCGCAGAAGAGAGTCTCTCATTCGGTTCGATAGCATGGCTGACCGATACCGTTATACACTGCAGCAAAACTGCTTCAGCGAGTGGAATTTTCCAGTGTGACGTTCTGAATCGTCTGAATTCCATTAATCGATACCTTGAATTTACCGGTGGTTGTCCCTGTCGGAAGGGCGGAGGGCGGTATTTTCAGTGTCCAGCTCATAGTGGCATTTGGTAGAACATAACCTAGCAAACCTTGATGTATATTTACGCTATTACCCGCGTCATCTACAATGCTCAGGCCAATCAACTTAGCATGGCCATTGCCGCTATTGCTGACTTGTAATGTCATCTGCTCACCATCTGGTTGCAAGCTACAACGCCATTGCAATTTTGGCTCAGTTTTATTAACACCAGCGGGCTGTACAAATACAGGTAAAGAGTAGCTCATCGCAAATTGCAGACCACTCTTTTGCTTAGCAGACCGAATAGGTAGCTCATTAACAAAAATTCGATAGCTATCCTCTACCGCTGCTACGCCTTGCGGCGGCGCCTTGGCACGGATAATTCGAACCAGTTGTTTATCATTAGGGTTGAGCTTAATCATTGGCGGACTGGCCAATAATCCTCGTGAGGGCGTGAGCTGATCGCCTTTTTCATTCTGTGACCACTGATAAACGCGCACTTGCGCGTTTATCGCTTCGTCACTCGAGTTACTAAGGGTCAGACCACTGGCGCTTTCTCTAGCTTGTAAGCTTAAGGAGATGGGAGAGACCTGTAGGCCACTCGCCATTACATCGCTACAAGATAGTAACAAACTAGAGAGCACAGCAGATCTCGCCACACGGCGTAACCAGAGACTTAACATGGATATCAATAGGCTACAGAAATATTAATAGTATCTGAGTAATTACCAGGAGTAACGTCGGCATTACCAGTCACTGTGAGATAGATAGGAGTAGAAATAGCGGTAGCATAATTTACGAATGCTTCGGTAGAGACTGTATTAGTAGTACCCCAAGCTGTACCGCCTTCACCACCTGAGCCAGAAGTCAGTTTATATGCTACTTCTTCAGCTCCTAAATTTCCTCCAAGCAGCGTACCAGTACCATCAAGGCTAGTAGTTGATTCAGGCGTTAAACCAATAACAGCCACAGAGCCTTTAGAGCAGTTTAAGGTCAAGTCAGTTTGAGCTGTTACAGCTTTAGTCGCTTTGCCTGCTGCAGTTGCGTCGAGTACAACAGCTACAGGAGCAGCATCTATAGTACAGATTGATTCAACGTCCATACTAACGCCAAAACTGCTAGTGGTTTCGCCAGCGTTCGCACTAGACATAGCAGTGAATCCGCCGATAGTGATTAATGTAGCGGTCATTAAGGTTTTTTTAAATTGCATGGTAAAGCTCCAAGGGCTGGCTTCATTATTGTTTCGATCATACTGGGTAACCCTGAGGCACTCAGTATTAGATAACTCATACTAATAAGAAGAAAGAGTTACCTTCCTGCGATAGGGATTTTACAATAAGAAACTAATAAGTAAGATTTGCACTTAACTTTAACACAATAAGTGTACAAATGAACACTCAAATCGTAATTTCATTCCTCATTTGGTAGTTAATAGCTTTCTTCATAACCAAACTCTTTTAATACTCAGAATAAGACAAAAAAATTTCTACAGGTAGTAATACTACCCTATATTTGTTCAATAAAATAAACGCTACTTATTTAAAACTCTCATTTTTATATCGAATTATTCATGGTTTGCCTCATAGCTAGTTTAGTGCCATAGTTGTTCACTGAACGTTCTGGACAGTTGCACTGTACAGGTTCTAAAAACGTACTTGAACACTAGGTGAACAATGAAAATATCGGTGACGAAAGCGGCAAAAGAATGGGGCGTATCAAGAACGACGATCTATCAGAAAGTCAATGATGGTGAGCTTTCCAGAACAGCAGATAAGAAAATAGACGTTTCAGAAATGTTGCGCGTGTTTGGTGAGCCAATTTCTAAAAAACGTACTGAACGTTCAGAGGACTCTGTCCAAAGTACACCTATGAACAATCACAGTGTTCAGTACAGTACGGACATTGAAAACCAATTAGCGCTTGAGAAGCTCAAAAACGAACACCTCAGCCAACAAGTGAGCGATCAGAAAAAGTTGATAGAGAATTATCAGCAGCAGATCAGTCAGTTGAACAAAACGCTGGATAAAGCCAACGCCAGTATCCAAGATTTTGCTCAGGTAAGACTGCTAGAGTTTAAAAAATCTGAGCAGGGCTATGAGCCGCCACTTGAACAAGAGAAAGAAAAAACAGACGACTCAACCGTCGCTACGGTTGAGAAGAAAAAAAGGTGGTGGGTATTTTAAACGTTGTAAGCTTATCGACTAATGATCTAACAAATACTCTTCTAGCGCATCGTTAATCATATCTTGATAGTTTCCGCCGGTCTTCTTTGCCTTATCCTGGAATCTCGCAATGATACTAGGACTCACGATACTGGCACCGACCATAGGATCATCTGCCGCCACACTACCACGAGTCGCGCCCGACCAGTCCGTGACTTCAGGCATATCAGACAAATCAATATCATCATCTGAAAGCGTAGCCAATCGTTGCAAGTTGGCTTCTTGCTCAGCGCTTAAAGACGGCAATTCATTTGCTTTATAGCTAACCTTGTTCATAATACCTCCTTTCAGCCTTAGTGGCACGTCGTGCTGATATGATACGAATAACCTCACCACCCTCACTATCTCTTTGAGTATGAGCGACCAGTAATACCGCCACTCCATTCACTGCGCCAAGCGCTTGCCACCGTTCTTCACCATTTTCATAGCGATCTTGCTGACGCAAACACAAAGGATCAAAAAATACCCGAGCTGCTTCTTCAAAGGATAAGCCATGTTTGCGTTGATTACTGCTATTTTTCTGTTCATCCCATTCAAATTCAATCATTGATCACCGTCTTCAAGCATATTGGTGCTAGGCATTGTCTGATAATCAAAAGATAGCGGTATGCTATTGGTTTCTGCTACCTGATGCAAAAACAGTTTAATCGCCTGAGAAGGCGTTAAACCATAGCCTTCAAGCACCGAGAACGCCTTGTCTTTTAACTCTTGATCCAGACGGATATTATAATTGGTTGTGCTCATAGCAGTACTTATCGCTTATTCATGTACACTTAATATAAGCGATAAGTGTACCCAACTCAATCACTCTAGCGTTTTAGACTTTCACGAATAGTGACAGTCTAAAACGCTATTCGTCCAATTCACGCAGGAAATCATCAATTTTCTGTTCTAGCTGTTTTTGTATGACGTAGAGTTCGCTCGCGCTACATTCTCTTAGCAAACGTTCCTCATCTTTTAGCTCAAACATCTTTTTACGTATGCTATCGCTATGAGCTTCGTTTTCTAAAGCAAAGGTGTTAAGACGCCCCATTTGACGGTGGTATTCTCGTTGCGCCTCTTCAAACATCATGAAATGGTTACTTGCTACTGATATACCTTCAATACTCATAAATTACTCCTTTTTACACTCGGAAAATGTCCCTTTATGAAATTTTTATTTATTTACTATCAATGATTTACCTATCAATAAGTGATTTATTACTTTTGATTGCAAGCTTTCTTTTCATTTCCTCTAACAAAGTATCGAAATCTATTTCTTCATCGTCTTGGTTGTCACTTTCAGAGTCATCATCACTATTTGTATCGTTCTCTTGAATCGACTCATTGCCTTGTAAACTAATTAAATTTTGTTCAGTAAAATCATGCTTTACCTCAAGCCCACTATTAGCATTATCTGTAGCTACAGATAATTTCTTTGACTGTTTTTTATAGCGGTAGAGATAACTCCTTAGCGTGGAAACTGACAATTCTAGATCATGGTTTTCAGCCAGTATCTCAACGACCCCTTCATGAGTGTAGGTATCAAGCAAATTCTCAATCACCTCATACAGCGACCGAAATTTTGAAAATTTTGTTCTTTTAGCCATCGTTATTCACCTATAAGAGCATCAACATTGATTACTCGTCTTTTGCAGTAGAATTGCAGTAGAATTGCAGTCATTACGCAGTAATAATGCAGCGAATATGCAGTATAATTGCATCATTATAGGTTATTTGCCTCACTTATGCAGTAATAATGCAGTTATTTCGCAGTAGAAATGCAGTAGTAACGCTCTTATAAGCCTTTTTAGCTAAAAATGCTTACTACAGGTAGAAAATAACCGATTTTTCTACCTGCTTTTTGGTCATTAAATTATCCAATTTAATGACTACACCTTACGCACCCTAAAGGGATGAGAAAAAGCGTCTTAAATCAGTAACTTAACTGATTTAAGACGCTTTTTTATGCATGCAAAGTGCAAACAAAAATTATTTAAGTTATTGATTTATATGATATATTGTTGTCTACAATCTGTAAACAAGGATAATCATGAGCACCCCTACCGTATCATTTAGATTAAAGCCTGAAGTCTACCTTAAACTAGAAGCGATAGCAGCCGAGGCAGGGCAGTCTCCTGGTGGCTACTTAAAGAAAAAATTGGAGTCAGATACCAATAACTTTCTTGAAGACCTTCAGTTTATGAAAGGAGATATTAGTGAGATTCTGCACTTATTGCAGTCGGACGATGAAGGGTCAAAGGCAGTAGAGAGCACATCAAATCAGAATGATATGGTCAAGGCTTTGATGCCAATAGTGCTAGAATCTTTATTGATATTAAGAGAGGTGGCAGCACCTAACAAAGTTGCTAATGCTCAAAGATTGGTCGATAAATCAGGAATAAAAGCGTACAATAGTTTGGATTAATCATTAAATATAGATTGCCCTTGTCTCAGTTGAGACAAGGGCTTTTTTCATAAGTAATTCAATGATCAGAGATTAATCCTTAGTGACATATTGATAAAGATTACTGGAGATTCTAACTGTCTTCTATTAGTTTTAGTTGGTATAGATAAGTAAGTGCCTGTGTAAGCCCATATTTGCCTCTTGAAAAGGTTCAAGAGTAATTCAGCTAGTCAAATACCAAATGAGACTTAGAGCCTTATGAGAAGCTAAATAGGAAGGTTTTATCTATGTAACGTTAGAAGTCATATCTATATTATTCAAATAAGCTGAATCTGGTCATATTCGATTGTTAGCTAAACTTCCTAATTTTTTCTCTTGTCATTTTAATTATTAACAACTGAAAAGGTTTTTAATGTTTTTAAATAATTTTAAAAGCTTTTATGTCCTTCGGAAGCCTTAAAAACAAAGAGTTTCGACCTCCATAAGGCTACGTCTATCGACCCATAAGGCTACGTCTATCGACCCATAAGGCTACGTCTATCGACCCATAAGGCTACAGAACTTGATTGAATGTAGCTTTATGGGATATAGTACTTCTCTTGTTTACTATAGAGAGTATGAAATGAGTAATAAGCAGTTAATTGCTAAAGACAACAAATTAATCAGTGCTAGTTACTCTCTTGGTATACCCGAGCAGCGTCTTATCTTCCTAGCAATTATTGAAGCCAGAGAACAAAAACAATTGATTGACGCTAGAGGGGTTCTAAATATTAGAGCAAAGAGCTATCAAGAACAGTTTAAGGTAGAAAAACATACGTCATACGATGCGTTAAAAAGTGCTACAAGTGGTTTATTTGATGCTCATTTTGAGTATGAAGATATTCATGAAAAAACAGGGAAATTGGCTCGCCATATCATTAGATGGGTACAAAAAATAAGCTATATTGATGACGCTGGTATGGTTGAACTGCAATTTACAGATGCAGTCATTCCGCTAATAACAAGACTTAGCGAGCAATACACAGAATATGAATTAAAACAGGTTAGCGAATTGCAAAGCGAGTATTCGATTAGGCTTTACGAGTTGATGATGCAATGGAAGACTGTTGGTAAAACCAATAAGATATCAGTTGATGATCTACGTAGAAAGTTAGGTGTTGAGCCCCAGCAATATAAGAAAATGAATAACTTCAAGGCACGAGTTCTAGACTATGCCATTAATCAAATAAATAAGCATACAGATATTCAAGCTGAGTATGAACAACATAAAAACGGACGTGCCATTGCTGGCTTTACATTCAAATTTAAAGTGAAGAAAAACAAAGAAAAAACTGCTACTGAAATTGCTAATAATAGCAATATAACTACTATTAAAGGACTTAACGATAAGCAACTAGGACGTATTGCACGTAACCCTAGCTTTATGGCAGATTACAATCATTTGGTAAGTTCTACCAGTCCAGCAGGTCAAGACCCGAAAGCATGGGAGTTTGAGATGATCAATCGTCTGAAGGAAGATGCTTCACAATTTAAGAAGCGTCCAATTAGGGATTATCTTGATTATTGATTCTTAAAACGTCGTGGCGTTTTAGTATTCTATACAGTTTCTAGTGGTTTTTTAAAAACTTCTAAGGAGCTTGATAATCAAGACGCAGAAAATTGCGAAAACGATAAAAGAGGCGTAAACATACATTGTTGTTGCTTCCATCATAGGCTCCTGATTTTATATTTTTAATAAATCATTATACTATTCAGTTCACAAACGTCCAGAGTTTTTACCTGTTCGAAAACCTACAAAAAGATTATCGAGTAGGTAGCTCTTTTATTAGATCATAATTTAAGAATAACAACGCCCCAAGCGTTGTTATTCAGGTCCTAGTATGTATATGTAATATAACGTAGGTATAACTTTTTGGGTCGATGTATGCCTTGAATGGCGTGGCTTTACGAGGAAATTGTTAATTGACGAAACAAGAGTGAGAGCGTAAACTCAAGTGCTAGAAACGATTAACCCCCAGTGATTGGCGTCACTAGGGGTTAGATGAATTTTAATCTGTGTCAGCAGATATAAAACCCAACATATTCGAAAGGTCATTTTATATCAGCAGGCGCACCAACACAAGTGTGCGTGATGTTAATACTACCGGAAATATACGAAACACTCCCCCATAAGCCCTATTGCACCAATGATTTAGGTAATCTTGTCATTCGTCCTAGGCAAACTGCCGTCAAAATGCGGTACATCCAGCATAATCCCCCTAGCATGACCCACTTCATATGCTTAGACATTGATCATAAGCATGGCGCAATGCGTTGGGCGGAAGAATACCTACCACCGCCACGGTGGACAAGCCAAAACCCCTCAAATGGACACGCTCATATCGTCTATGAGCTAAAAACGCCCGTCTGCACCAGTGAGCATGGTAGCCGTAAAGCCTTAGACTATCTCGCTAAGATACAAGCAGGACTGGTCAGAGAGACAAGAGCAGACGTCGGCTATACCAATTTCATCACCAAAAACCCGTTGCACGAGCATTGGCGTACCGAAGTATGGACAAAAGAAGCTTACAAGCTAAATTATCTAGCCGATTTTATTGATCTTAGACCTTTAACCAACACAGAGAAGGGGTATGGGCTTGGAAGGAATTGCACCTTGTTCGATACGGTGCGCTATTGGGCTTATTCTGCGATTAGAGAGCATCGAGGGAATACTTGGGAGCAATGGCTCAATTCAGTACTTAAACATGCTCAAAGCGTGAATATAATGTTTTCAGAGCCATTACCGTACTCAGAAATCAAAGCCACAGCTAAAAGCATTGCTAAATATTGCTGGAAGCGTGATGCATACCACTATAATGAGTTTATATATCGTCAAGCGATTAAAGGTAGTAAAGGCGGTAAAGCTAGTAATTCACCAAATGGAGGGATTGCAAGGTCAGCAAAGTATAATGATAAGAGATCTAAAGCAATCAAGCTTAGAGATTTAAGTTTTACTACGAAAGAAATAGCGATAGAGCTAGGCGTATCAGACCGAACAATACGAAACTGGCTAAAAAAACCAAGTTTTTAAGGCGGAAAGTGCAAGCCTAAATCAGATAACAGCCTTTTCTTATGAAACGGCTGTTAGTCTTAATCTCTTTTATAGCTGTGGATTAGACAATATAATTGCTTATGTATCTCGTTACCTATAAAAGAGTTCTTATAGACATGGTACTCTGCTAGTGTAAATCTTCCTCGCTTGTATGAGATGCGCACTCCGTAGGTTATGAAGAAATTATCCCGGCACGACTATAGTCTTACTCACATTAGTCGCTTTTAGTTTATGTTATGGCGGTACTATATAGGTTATAAGATGAATACTTACAAAATATTAAAACTAATAGGGCAAGGTGGATTTGCTCAAGTTTCTTTAATTTCATTTACTAATGGCTCTCAAGCTGCGAGAAAGGAGTTTCATCCAAATCAAGCTCAACCATTAGGTTTAGCAGAAATTGAGCATGTTAAGGAAAGGTTCAAAAGAGAAGTTTTCATTCTTTCCTCTATTAACCATCCTAATGTTGTTAAAGTTCTTACTTCAGAAATTGATTTAGAGCCGCCTGCATATATTATGCCTTTAGCCCATGCAACATTGGCGGATGATATACTGAAAATTCGTGACTATCCTATCAAAAATAGAATTAAAATATTTATGGATATCTTAGCTGGCTTAGAGGCTATTCATGATCTAAGTATCTATCATCGAGACCTGAAACCACAAAATGTTCTAAGGTTCGGTGATGATTATGCGATAAGCGATTTTGGCTTAATTTCATTAGATAAATCCCAAGTTTCAGTGTTAACTCAAACTGGAATGAATATGGGAAGTGATAGATATACTGCACCAGAAATAACAAGTGAACTAAAATTTGCAAGTAGAGCCTCTGACATTTACTCAGCAGGCTGCATTCTTCATGACTTAACCACTCAGGGTTCTGGCATTAGAGTTCCATGTCATCAGATTAGAGATCAAGAGAATCCTTATGAATGGATCCTTCAAATCTGCACAAGGTACGATAAAAATGATAGGTTCCAATCTGTTAAAGAGCTTCGCGAAGCTGTAGTTTCAACAGTAATTCCTGGGTCTAATCAACAGCCTATACAAGGTAGCCCGCAAGAAAGCATCTTAGCTGATTTAAAGGCCAAGCCTTCTTATGATGCTAGTTTTCTGAATAAATTTTTGGGATTTTTAGAAAGTTCAAGTCACATTGATTCGCATAGCGTTTTTCTGAATCTTGAGCAAGTCATGATAGAGAAAATAATTGCTGTGAATGACTTGAACATTATTAGTCGATTAAGTCATGCCTATTCTAAATGGTTATCTAACAATAGCTTTGACTTTTCGATGTGCGATGTATTGGCATCGCGTTTAGATATTTTCTGGAATATAAATGATCCAGAAGTACGTAGTAATGTGCTGTTAGGTCTATTGATTATGGGAACAAACCATAATCGTTGGTATGTAGAACAAAAATTCGTTTCTAGAGTAAAATCTTGTGATCAGTTAACTGCGCAAAGATTTTTGCTGGAGAGTGCTGTGAGAAGACAACAGGTTAGTGCAGCAATTAATCACCTACCTAATTCTATTCATTTTAATCGCTTAGAATTACCTACTATCATCCAACAGGGCTTTGTAAGCTACTCAATTTAATGAATCCATTATATTTCACTGCCAAAGGGCCTAGGAGTTCAAACGAAGATAGCTACCTCATTCAACCACTTGAAAGAGGTATGTTACTCATTGTCGCTGATGGTTTAGGAGGTCATAAGGGAGGTAAATATGCCTCTCATTATGCAACAATCAACTTTCTTGAAAGACTTCAATCTATAGACGACATAGGCATCCGACCTTTAGAAAATATTTTAAAAAAAATTCATGAAGAGCTAATAAACTTAGGTCTAGAAAATAATGAGTTGTATGGTATGGGGACTACCCTTACTTGTGCTTATATCGATTCTGAAAATAAACTACTTGGAGTCCACACTGGGGATTCAAGAGCTTATCTACTAAGAGGAAATGGTCTAATACAGTTGACAACAGATCATACAGAAGCTCAAAAATTATTTGATGAAGGTTTAATTAGTAAAGATGAGTTCTTGAATTATCCTCGAAAAAATATTCTAGTAAGCGCATTGGGTGCTAAATCTAATCGATTATTAGTAGATTCGTTTGAATATCAATTGCAAGCGAAAGATCGGTTATTACTTAGTAGTGATGGTTTTTACGCATCGATTACTAAAAAGGAAATAAGAGATGTTTCTGTAAAATTCGATGAATTCTCAGAGTTTTTCTTTGATGTTTTATCTTACGTAAGACAAACAGAGCCTACGGACAACTATTCCGTAGTTGGTATCCAAGTTGATTAAATAGATATAATTGTCGTAGACATTTTAAGTTTTTTATAAAATTGAGAGATTAACTTTCAAATAGAGTATATCCCAGCGGAACCATCTAAAAAAGCTCCTTAATCCATTAATAGACTACTCATAGTAGACTGCTGTAGTGGAACCACTTAGTGAGCAGGGATCAGCTTCGGTCTTTTCCTTGGCCACATCAGCGATCAGATGCCGTGAGCACTTGGTCATACCTTGTATCTCAGAATAGCTAAGACCTGATTTGAGTAGACTAGCGATGATCTTACGCTTCTCCATATCTTTCCTACGTCCTGTATATCTACCTTCTGCCTTAGCACGAGCAATACCTTGCATTTGACGGTTACGGCGATCCTCATAATCTTTTCGAGCAATGGCTGCGAGCATATCCAGCATCATCGAGTTAATAGCCTGCAATACACTGCTCATAAATTCAGTGCTGCTTTCAGGTTGAAGTGCCATATATGAGGTCGGCAGCTCTTTTGATACGATAGAGAGCTTTTT
>TARA_R110001606_G_scaffold307877_2_pt1 | contig 14867 bp, 15 predicted proteins | sample TARA_R110001606 | Tara Oceans TARA_R110001606 (sample SAMEA4398315) | marine metagenome | biome: Polar Biome; feature: [SRF] surface water layer (ENVO:00010504); material: water (ENVO:00002006), including particulate matter (ENVO:01000060) such as... | depth 5 m | reverse complement strand
TAAAGCGCGATTATCGCATGGCTAGGACTTGTTCGCATATTTCCTAGTGGCCGATATAACATTTTTTTCACTCTTTCTTATGATACGGTTGGGTGTATGTAAATATTAACCCGCCTTCCGGCCGATTTTGTAACTGAATTTTTCCACCCAGACGTTGAGCAATTTCCTTACTAATTGCTAGTCCCAGTCCATTTCCGTTTTGAGTATTATCTTGGCTACGATAAAATGGTTGAAAAACCTGTGTCAAATCTTCACTGGCTATACCAGTACCTGTATCTTCTACACGTAATACTGCCAGGTTATTCATAAGTGATAAACTGACATCAACCTGCCCATTAGCGGGTGTATAACGAATGGCATTATCTATTGCATTACGGACCAATTGAGCCAATATTCCGTCCTGATTCAGAACATATATATCTTCCAAATTGATTACGCCAAGATCGACTTCAGCCCTTTCTGCAACTGAATGGAGGTCACTTATAACAAGCAATATAATATCTTTGAAAGAAGTAATTTTTTTAGGATTTTGTTGATCACTTTGTAAGCGAGCCAGATCAAGTAACTGGTTCAAAAGTATACGTAAGCGTAATAGCCCTTTTTGTAGTTGGCTTTGACGTTCTTGTCGATCTTTTTCATTCAGGGACTTTTCTACATTTTCAACTTGTAATACTAGTGCTGTCACCGGAGTACGAAGTTCATGAGCCGCATCAGCAATAAAGCGTTGTTGTTTTTTTATATTTCTACCAATCCGTTCTAGTAAATCGTTAATAGAAATAACAAATGGAACAATTTCTACAGGTAAATCTGTCTGCGATAAAGGGGTTGGTTTTTGAGCATTTTGCAGATGAAGTTGTTTGGCTAAACGATCTAAAGGTTTGAATTGGTACGTTATTTGCCACTTAATGAGCAATAACATGATGACCATTAGGACGAGTAAGGGGACAAACACATTTAGGCCGCTAGCTAACGCTAAATCGTTACGAATCCCTGTTTGCTGAGCAATAATATATCTTTGGCCACTAGAGGTTTGGGTAACTACGTTAGCACGCCAGAGCTCACCGTCTAATGTTAGCGTTTGTAATCCATCATCCAGCTGAGTGGGTATCGATAAAGTATTAGTATTATTGAGTACAGCATTCACAGGTTGAATCAATATAGAGACCTCTTCACTCTCATTATTCTTGAGCCTACTATTATTACTTGTTACTTGCCCATCGCGTACTAAAATAGCAATTTCGTGTAATAAACTATCTTGTACATCTTTGGCTTCCTTAAAGACAATAATAGAAGAAAGTAGACCCCCTATGATCATTAATACACAAGCAATAAGAAAAACCCACTTGATTAGTTCTTGCTGTATGGAGCGGCTCCCTTTCATTTACTAACCATCCAACCTAACCCTCGGATATTTTTAATGGCGTCTTTACCAAGTTTTTTACGTAAGCCATGAATGATGAATTCGATGGCATTACTGGCAACTTCTTCATTCCAACCATAAATGCGTTCTTCAAGTTCTGAACGAGAAAGAATTGATCCTGGACGCAGTATCAATGCATGTAATAACGCATATTCACGAGAGGATAAGGTATAAACTATCGAATCTCGGCTAACTTCACGGCTCACAGGATCTAAAGTGATAATCTCATTACCCAATAAAGGCGTGGCATTGCCATGATTTCGACGAATCACTGCTCGTATACGTGCTTGTAACTCATCAATAGAAAAAGGCTTCACCAAATAGTCGTCAGCGCCATAATCTAAACCTTTAATTCGGTCTTCTACTGCGTCACGCGCAGTAATAATAATAGCAGGAACTGAGTGATTATTTTGGCGGAGAAGTCTGAGTACTTCGAATCCATCTTTTTTAGGCAATCCTAGATCAAGTAAAAGTAACGCGTACTCTTCGGTCTTCAAGGCTAACAAGGCAGCCTCTCCATCCTGTACCCAGTCAACCGCCAATGCTGCATCGTGCAATGCTTGTTCAATTGCCTGTCCGATTAATAGATCGTCTTCTACCAATAAAATTCGCATTGTTTAGTGTTTCGCTTGGTCTGATGTACTTTCCATAACCGTATACTCTGCCTCAATGATACTACTGTCTTGTTCGTTAGAATGTGAGAAATGAGAATAATACGGATTATTGTTACTCGCATTTTTCTGTATTTTTCGTTTAAACAACCATAAACGAAAAGCGGTGAAAGGCAATACTATTAACGAGATAACTATAAGAAAGGAGGCGAAAAAAAAGCTAATAAATATGGCTAAAGCGATGCTTATTGCCAACAGTATTTTACTACTAGTTGATATCTTTGGTATTGCTCCTTCAGTTTTTTTATTAAATGTTTTAAATTGAGAATATAAAGTAGTCATGGATTTTCCTCTTATGAAAAAATCACCTGACGATTATTAATAAGGTCAGGCGGTTGACTTTTCCTACAAGTTAAAAAATTAATTGTGCTTTCTATGCTGCTTTTTTTCTATTATTTTAATCATCATCATCATCTTCTTCTTCATTTTCACTTTCTTCATGGTGATGATCATCACCATGATCAGCCTTGTCGGTCACTTTCTTTAATACTTTTCCAGATGTGGCATCGATCTCAATATCGAAAATCTGTTTGTTTGCATCAATTATTTCTACTTGCCATACCGCAGAGCCATCATCAGTACTGAATTCAGCTTTAGAGGGTATACCATCAACTGTTTTTTGAGCAATAATGACAGCTTCGTTAAGAGTAACGGAAGGGGTATTAACAGCTTCGTTAAGAGTAACGGAAGGGGTATTAACAGCTAATGTATCGTTATCTGATGAACTATTTGCCTGCACCATCATGGATGCCCCCATTAATCCACTAATAACGGCTGCTACAATTATTTTATTTAATTTTTTCATAATGAAACTCCAAATTTATTTAAGTCTGCTTACAGCGGGTCATTTGCTGATGGGATTAATAATACTGAGACAAACTTAGCTACAACTTAGGTAACAGAAAGTTTTACATTTTTTATTAAATTATTTTTAACACAGAGTCACTTATTATCCCTAAATTCAGATAATAAGTGCGACACTGCAAGTGCCTGAAATTCATGATGTGGTGTGGTCAGACATTGCACTGTAAAACGACAATTCAACAAACAAACGCATCGACGTAATTACATAAAACGCACCTTCTATCGCAGGATAGCTAATGTTGTACCAATGATACATACAGTGAATGCTAAAAATTTTTGACAGCGTATACAGCTTCTTCATTTCCCTAGTATGGGATAGAAGGTCTCAATAACAGCTTCTAGTTGATACCCAGTCATCAACTCATTCATGCGAGAAAAGAAAATTTCTTTACGAGTTTTACGGCTCTTATTGTTCAACTCGCTGTCGGCAAAAGTGAGTTGGTGTGACATGGTTAAGGCTTGAATACTTAAAACGCGATTTTCTCAGGGCTAAGGAATATTCGCATATTCCTTAGCCCTTTAATGCTATTTGTTCAATTTCCATTACAGTCGGTCAAATTCCCATTTGAAATTACTTTTTTATAACCCCGATAATATTTCCACTGATGAGGCTAGCTATATCAATCATGGTCATATAAGGGTTTTTACCCTGCTTTATCGCTAAGTATTTGGGTTTCCACTCTGGCTTAAATTTATTTTTAAACAATCTAAGCCCATCGAAATTATAAAAATCAGCTCCATTTTTATAAATAAGGCTTCCAAATTTATCCCATTTACGTGCGCCTTGCCTATTTTCTAGTCCATAGAGAGGCGCCATGCCGAGGCTAAAAGTGGCGTAACCCTCTGCTTTAAGTTTTAGCATCAATTCAATGAACAAGAACTCCATAGTAGCTTGCGAGGAACCTTCTCTATGTCGCATTAGGTCAATCGTAGATTCCTGCTGCATCTGCGTGGTGAATACATTAGCAAATGCCGAGAGGTTTCCTTGTTCGTGTATCAAGGCCAGTGGAAAGCGACTTAAGTACTCTTCATCGAATTTACCCAAGGAAAAGCCTTTCTCTCTAACTTTTTTAGCTATCAGCCATTCATCCGAGATGATTTTCAATTGTTTTAGTAGCTCTGGACTATGTGGAGGATAAGCTAGGCTAAAACTCATACCATCACGCTTCGCACGGCTATGTGACTGACGTAATTTACTACGAGCTGGACCTTCTATACTAAAGTCCTTAAGGTCGATACTGGCTTCTTCACCCAATTTGAACAGGCTAAAACCAGCATTAATATACCAATCGAGATGCTCATTTCCTACCTGGTAAAATACTGCCTGATATCGATTATCTTCGGCTTGTTGTTTGAATTTCCATAATAACTCATAAGCATCCGATTCCTCACCTACAGGGTCGCCTAAAGAAATCCAACGGCGTCCCTGTATCCCAAACATAAGGAAGGCTTTTTCTTCAGGTCCCCATAAAAGATATTTATCACCGGTGAATAAAAAATTGGCATCTGCATTCAGTTGTTGATTGACAATTTTTTCAGCGCGAATCAGTTGCTCTAAATCCGGTAATTCAAAATGACTTTTAGGCGGACGAAGGGCATAAAATAAATAGAGAATTACATAAGTAGATATTGCGACGACAATGGTACGCAAGCTCCTGGAAATTTGATCATTGAAGGTGAATTGCCACCAAAGATCAGACTGGTAAGGTGTCGATTTGAAAGAAAAGAATAATAGCCAAATAAAACCTGCTAATGCTGCCAGCGTTACCAGAAACCCTTGAAGGTTAAAAACGCCTGAGAATAGGCGAGCACGCCGGTAAAATTGATGTTGCCCTATCACTAGGAGAAGTAGGGCCAGTATTAAAAAAAGTGCACGGTCATAATCCAGAGTCTGTACAAATGAAATGACAGCACCTGAAACAAAAAGAATACCTGTTAAAAACAAAGCAGCTCGAACCCGTTGCCATAAAGCAAATGATAACAAAATTATCATCATTCCTACGATCCCACCCATTAAATGTGATAACTCAATGATTTCCAGCGGAAAGAACTCTGCCAGTAGCTTGAGATTATTGGCAGATAATGAAATAGAACTACCTACTAATAAAAGAACGCCAGAAAAGAATGTGACAGCACTTACAGCCGTAGGAATTACCCCACTAACCACGTTTGCTACAGCTCCAATACCGCCTTCTAATTGAGTGACACCCGACCAACGTTTTTTAAGTGTTATATATCCCTCACTGACAATCAATAAAAATACACCCACTAAAAAAGGGATTAAATAGTAGATGACACGATAGCTGAGTAACGCAACAGTTAATGCCTCTAAGGGAATCGTGTTGTGAAAAGCGGTAACCATTACCGCCTCAAAGACCCCCACACCTCCGGGTACATGGCTTAGCACACTGATAACCAACGCAATGGCGAATACAGCGATAAATGTCATAAAAGGTAACTGGTGGGTATCTGATAACAGTACGTAGAGCGCTGCACCTGCAAAAGCGATGTCCATCATAGAAAATAGCAATTGACCTGTCAGTATATTCGTAGAGGGAAGTTTAAATGTAGATTGTCGCCACGTTAATTGGCCATCGCTACGGCTACGAAGCAGCAAGGTGATAAACACAAAACCAAGTAATCCGACAGCAATAGAGCGCACGGTCCAAGCGGGAATAGCAAAATAGTTTGCTAGCATATCCGGATGAAATGTCAGCGCCATCCCGCCAACAAGTAACTCCCCTATACCAAAACCCACCACACAGAATGCAATAATCATAGCTATTTCAGATGAAGATAGACCAACCCTTGAGTACAAACGGTAACGTACAGTACCTCCTGAAAGCCAGCTGACACCAATAGTGTTACTTAAGGAATAACCAATAAAAGAAGTGAAGGCAACAAAAGCTAAAGGTAGTTTTTTCCCAATATAACGCAAAGCAGACCAGTCGTAGCCAATTAGTGCAATATAGCCACACATTGTGAAGAGTATTGCCAGCAAAAACTGACGAACAGGTATTGTCTTCATTTGAACAACAAGGTCGTGAAAATTAATATGTGCTATTTGTCGGTAAAAAATAAGGATACCGGCAACAAATAACGTAAAAATAATCACGTTGGATATATACGGCTTAAGCCAGGAAATAACCTGTAATATTTTCTTCATACGATACGTTTTAATACTCTTATGTGATGGGATTATGCATTTAAAAAATTATTGATGTATGCATTGATTTCAGTAGCATGTGTAACGGGTGTTGCGTGCCCACCTTTTTTGATCACTACAAGTGTCCCGTTTTTTAACAAGCTGGCCATTATTTTACTGTGCTTAACTGTAACAATATCGGATTCACCGACAATTACGAGCGTAGCAGCAGCGACACAACGCAAATCAATTTTAGGAATTATTGGAGATAGCCAGATTCTCCGGATGCTTTGCTCAAGCTCATTATGATGATTTACTGAGCCAGTCCAGCACCTATTTATCCAAACCATCAAGGGTCGATTTTTTTGACCTAACGGGTCTTGCGACTGAGTCGTTAAACCCGTAGGACTAATGTTGGCGCTAATCGCAATAATATGATTAATATATGACGGTGATTCCTGCCCTAAAATAAGCGCTGTTATTCCTCCATCACTCCAACCGATAAAATCTGCTTTGTAAATATTTAAATGTTGCAAGACTTTGAGGGCATCCTCAGAAAATAGCTGATAACTTAGCGACTCCGATCCGAGAGTGGATTTTACATGCCCCCTTGTATCAATCAATATAACCTGTCGTCCTGACCTAACAAGCATTGGAATTTGTGAGAACCAACTCAGCTTATTACTTAAACCTCCGTGCAATAGTACAACGGGCTCACCCGTTCCGTAAGTAGCATAGTGTATCTCTGCTTGTTTATTAAAAATGTGGCCAGATTGTTTGATGCATCTGAATGTTACTCGCCAATAAAGATAGCGAATAAAATTAAGTGTGATGAGGACCATCGTTATTCTCGAATCCAACCCATGGATATTGGCCAGCTCAATATATAGCGATATATGTGCTCAAAGTATTTAGTAACTGTTGCCCCCACAACTCTCCATATAGGTGTTATTATTACATAAGAAATTAAAGAAATAACCACAGCACCTATCATGTCGAGTGGATAATGCACCCCTAGAGATATTCTTGCCCAAGCAACCAATAACCCAAGCAGTAGTATAGTGAACCCCCATTTTCGCTCTTTTTCAAATAACAAGACTATCGACGTTAAGGCAAAAATTGTTACATGGTCACTAGGAAATGAGCTATCGGGTGCATGGTTTAACCATGAATGTCCTATGCCCATCACAAACGGGCGTGGGTGCTGCCACAGCAGGCTAATAAGTTGGTTGGTTCCCAGTGCTAATAAAGCCACCAAGCAGAGTTTAAGTGTCAGGTTTCGCTGGGGAGTATTTCCCCATAACCAAAGAAAAATTAGCAATACCGGAATTAAATAAATCAGCCATTCAGCTATAACCGTAGCTATATTAATCAACCAAAGCGGCGTGTCTGTACCTGCATTGATTTGCAGGAATAAATCAAGGTTGATACTTTCAATACTATTCATTTTTTCCATTATTCATGTCACATAAAGCGCTATAAAAATTAATTTACATAATCAGTAATATGTTACTTACTCCATTATCCGGCGATTAGCTCTCTAAGACATCCAGGATGCCTTAGAGAGCTGACCGTTAGATGGGCTAGTTATTTTAATATTGAATTGATAATGCTTCTTTCCTTTGTGCATTTAAATAGAGAACCAAACCAATGATCACAGCAAAAAACAATCCATTCACCAAAACCATGTCAACACCTAATCCCCCATCAATAGGCGCTTGAGTTAAGAAGTCACCCAATGATGCTCCTAAAGGACGAGTTAAAATAAACGCCAACCAAAACGCGAGTATTCCATTTATCTTAAAGATAAAATATGCAGCAGATACTGCGGCAATTAAACAGGTAAAGATCAGAAGAGTTAGGCCGTATCCGAGCCCGAGATGTTCTGCTATTAAATCACCTACTGCGGTACCTAATGCAAAGGCTAACATTATTATAATCCAGTAATAAGCCTCTCGTTTTCCTGTATCTATAGAATGTATCGATAGTGTCTTTTCGCTCTGATACCAGATAAAAAAGCCTATTAACATAGTCGCGGTAAAAGTGATACTTAATGCCATCATTGAGATGCCAACCATATCAACCAAAATATCAGTAACCAACGTACCTACAACACTCATTAAAACTACAATGGCCCAATAATTCGTGGGGATATATTGCTTTATATTAGCAAACTGTAAATAAAGTAATATTGCCATAATACTACTCATGACGATCGCAACTATAGGCATTCCTAAGCCAAGATCAGCCGCAAGAAAGTCAGCCCCAGTTTCGCCAACAGTAGTTGAAAGTGTTTTAATGATCCAGAAGATTAGAGTTACTTCCGGAACACGTTTCAATACGTTTTTCATGTTGCCCATAGACATTCGTGTGTTTCCTTAAAGTCCAAGTTTAGTGATCTGATTGAGCCTGAAAAATAATTAATCTATACAATGTGGTAAAGTCTAAACCTCATAAATCAGTCTCGACTTGAGCTAAGTAATTCCAAAATCAGTCAGCCGTTTCAGCACCTCCAGTATCTTTTTTTAGATCTATAGAAGCTGGTTTAAAGCCTTGTGCAGTAACGGAAATACTAAACAACTTTGCTGACGGTTCTGTCTTATAAATGGAGTTGGGATTGGCTCTAAAATGTTTAGGTGCTTCATTTTGATCAAAGTGCACATGAATTTTTTCGTTTTTTGCAATGCTTAGACCCAAAAGTGGAACGACATAGCGTTCAGTGACACCTGTGTCGGGACTTCCAATTCTATATGTCACCGTTATGTTTGATAATTTTTCGTTAGAAGCATTCTCTAATACCAGCTCAAGATGATCTTCAGCATCTTGTTTCTTGACATAATCGTAATTATCTTCTACTAACGCTTGCACAATGACTATCGGCGAAGGAGCGCCATTTATAACTAAAGGCTGAGCTGCGTAAACTGGATTATCGTCTTGTAGGTCATTCAGGCCGTCACCATCTGTATCCGCATTAAGTGGGTCGGTATGAATGAGGCTCTCTGCAATGTCAGGTACCCCATCATTGTCCGAATCAAGAGACTTTGCATAAGTAAACTGTGCAGTGGAAACAGCGATGAGAGCAGTCAATAGTACTGTTTTCTTAAAATGAATAAGTTTCATAGTTTTCACTCTTTAGTAAGTTGTTGAAAGTTGATTTTTTGGGTGAAGACAACCAAAATTAAGCTAAGAAAAAAGAGCACTATCCAAAAAATATCGCTTCTTTTCTCAGCTAAAATAGGTTGTAATTTTTTTCCAGTATAAGTGTCTTTTATGCCTAAAACGGCGAAGCTTACACGTTCAAAATGTTTGGTGATCGATGATATTTCAATGCCATTGCGCATAGTCTCATAAGTGGCATAACTTGCTTTTATACGATTCTGTTCCGCCTTTGGAATATGAAGCTGCTTGAATACCCCTCCAGCAACCTGATTATCTGGGTCTAATGTATCTCCCACTTGCGGAGCTATCAGGACGATCAATAACCAAATTATAAAACTTGCAAGTAATGCATTTGATGAACGCTTAAATTTTATACACAACGCAAATGAGAGTAAGAAGAAGCCACCAACATATACACTAGCTAATCCCCAAGTAATCAAAATACGAATTAAGTCATCAACACTAATTCCGACGCCCGAACTTAGCGCCAATACAGCGGTTAAAAGTGAAAAAACCAGAAAAAGACTCAGTGAAATCAGCCCAAAACCAGCTAAAACTTTACCAGCAATAAACTCATGACGTGCAATTGGACGAGTTAAAATTAACGCTAATACTTGATTACCTCGCTCTGCAATGACAGTACGAAATCCAACTAAAATACCAACAACAGCCCCTAATATTTCAATTTGTTCTATTGCACCACGCAAAAGTTTAAGAGGGTAAAACTCTGGGGCAGCAATTGAATTAAGGGATTTCCCCAGCGCTAATAAAGTTTCCTTTGCATCATTGTAAGTAGCCACATCTGTGGCAAGTGCAATTGAACCCGTTAAGACAGCTATTAATGCCGAAGTGGCAATAAATAATGTTAGTAGTAAGAAAAAAGCATCGCGACGAGCATAAAGTAGATCTTTCTGAGCAATGACTAGAACCCGAGATAAGCTGTTAAACATAAAACTCTCCCTTTTCTTGTTTTAGTTTTAATAAACTTATTATTGCGAGCACAGTGGCAAATAATACATTTCCGAGAAAAGCTATTAGCTCAAAAATGGGAAACTGTACCCGTTGTGGAAGATAATCAAGGAAATAGGCAGAAAGTATTTTAAAGTTTTCAGCGAATGAAAATGGTGCCAGAACTACGCTAAAGAAACTAAAAAATGCACTGTCTGGTGCCGGTGCAAGTGATGCAATTGGGTTAATTGCCGCTGTCGGATGAATGTTAGAAGTCAATGATGGAAAAATGAAGGTTAGTGTAAGCCAGATCGTAACTGGTACTAACAGAGCGACTGATTCTGTTTTTGCTAACGCCGTAGAGGCGATCGCCAGCACTCCGAAGAAAAACATATAAGCAACACCCAAAAAAAGGAATGCGCTTAATTGAATCCATTGAGATGCTGTAATACTAACGCTAGGCAAAAGCAGTAGTGTGATTACGGCAATGAATGCAGAAATTAAGGTAATACACGATAGGGTAACCGCGAGAGCGGCCAGTTTTCCAATAAGATAACTTCTAGCATTACCTATCCTTGTGCCAATCAACGGTAATACGCCATTTTTTCGATCAACACTTATTAATTGATAACCGATGACTATTGCAGAAAGAGCGCCAATCAGACCGATATATATCGTCATGTTACGCAGGAAATTCAGAGGCGATTTATCGTTTACTGGGTTAGAAGGTATTGCGGACCCTGAAGATTGAAGATATACCGTGGCATCTGAGTAAATAGAATTTACTGTGCTCGTTGCTGACCAACCTAAATAAGCAGATACCAGAACCAGTGCGCTAAATAAGAAAACAAATAAGGCCACCGTATTCTGGCGGAGAGTGGAAGACATCGATTGCTTAAAGATAATATGCGCTATTTTGCAAGATGGTTTATTCATCAGGTAACCACTCCGCTTTTTTGATCCGTATGCACATTAAGATATAACTTTTCCAAGGCTTCTTCATGACCATAGTGACGACTTACTTCTTCAACACTGTTGTGCAGAACAAGCTTTCCTTGACTCAAAACACCTATGGATGTGCATGTTTTTGAAACTTCACTTAACAAATGAGTATTCATAAAAACGGTCATTTTTTTTTCTTTATTTAACTGATTTATCAGCTCCCTAAGCATTTTCATTCCGATTGGGTCGAGCCCGGAGGCAGGCTCATCTAAAAACAATAATTTCGGCTCATGCTGGATTGCTTGAGCAAGTCCTACTCGCTGTCGCATTCCTTTAGAAAAACTGCCTACTCGCTTATCAGCGAGATCAGTGATCATGAGAAATTCAAGCGCTTCATCTATCTTTTTTCGAGCATCCTTGATTCCCGATAAGCCCGCAAAAAACATTAAATTTTCACGAGTGGTTAGCGAATCATAGAGACGAACATTCTCTGGTACGTAACCAATTAATTGACGTACCGCCTGCGCATTATGCTTAACATCGAGGCCAAAAATCTTTGCGGTGCCTGACGTTGATTTAGTCAGGGTTGTAAGCATGTGTATTGTGGTTGTTTTCCCTGCACCATTATGACCAAGGAAACCAAATACCTCTCCTTCAGGTATTTGCAGAGTTAAATTTTTGACCGCGTCATAATTTCCGAATTTTTGTGTCAAAAGCTGTGTATCTACCGCTAAATTTTTCATATGCATCTTTCCATTTTTCAATCATTAAATGATATTGACGAAATATTAAGTAAACTTGGCCGTTTTCTTACAAATTTGTAAGAAGTTAAAGTGCTAACTGTCGTAGGAAGTGAGGGGGGATTAAGTTAATCTAAGATTGTGCAAATCCTCACGAAATTCAGTACAGGTATATAGGCTATGAAAATATTATTGGCAGAAGATGATAGGGAAACGGCAGAATATATCCGAGCTGGATTGACTCAAGAAGGCTATTCTGTCGATATTGTCGACAATGGAAAACATGCTATTGCTCAGGCCAATATACAAACCTACGATGTATATATTTTTGATCGCATGTTGCCCGGTCTCGATGGTTTATCAGCCCTTAAAGCACTACGAACTGCAAAAGATGCCACCCCAGCTATATTTCTAACTGGCCTTGGAAGTGTTGATGAACGCGTTAATGGGCTTAAATCTGGCGCGGATGACTATCTTGTAAAGCCCTTCTCGCTTATTGAACTTTCTGCTCGAATAGAGGCCATTGCTCGTAGACCTACAATTCAAGCTGAACGAACCGAATACAACCTTGGCGGAATACAAGTTAAACTGTTAAGTCACGAGGTCTTTCGACAAGGAGCGAAGCTGGAACTGAAACCAAAAGAATATTTTTTGCTTACCTATTTGATGGAGCGGCCCGAGCGAATACAAACCAAAACAATGATTTTAGAAGCTGTATGGGATATTCACTTTGATCCAAAAACAAGTGTCGTAGAAACCCATATTAGTCGTCTTCGAGGTAAAATTGATAAACCTTTTGGCACACGAAATATCCAAACCATACATGGATCAGGCTACCTTTTTAAACCATGAAAACAATGCTAAAAATACTTATAGTAAAAACGATATCAAAAATTTCATCCCCTTTTACCTTTGCACTCATTATTACCACTGTATTCGCTATAAGCACTACCACAGCGGCATTTTTTGCTGTTAATTTTCAGAGCAAAGAACTTAAAGTTCGTTTATTCAAAGATACTCAATATCTAGCTGAGACTCTTGCCAGTATTTATGAAAATGCAGGCGTAATTGAGCTAACCCGCCAAATTGAAAATCAGACTCTATACGACAGCGAGAGCGCTATTTTGTCATCATTTTGGGATCAAAAATCAGGAATTATTAAAGGTAACTTAAATGTTACAAAACCATTTTCTGGGCAAAAAATTCTAATAGATGGTTTAGATTTAGTGGTTGAAAAAAGAGATATTGATGAAGGTGATGGTGTTTATTATGGCTATGGAATTAAATGCAATGAAGGTTGGATTCTAGTAGCGCGAGACAGTCGATGGCTAACAGACAGTCAGGAAACACTTGAACAATCAATTCTTTGGGGCTTAGGTATAGCGATGCTATTAGTGAGTCTAGTTGTTTTTTTTATTGCAAAACGAACAGCCAGCCAAGTGAAATCGATTAATACTATTTTAGACAGTGTCTCAAATGGCGATTTGAACGCACGTTGCATGATGATACAACACGCCAATAAAGACCTTTATGTGGTTTCTCAACAAATTAACTCCACGCTGAATAAATTACAGCAATCGATGGAAAGCCTTCGTCAAATTTCAACCGATATCGCTCATGATCTGAGGCGCCCCCTGACCCGATTACGCCTAAAACTCGAGCGTGAAGTCGCGATAAGACAAGATGGGCGCGACAGTCTTTCAAGTTTAAAAAGCGCCATGACTGACGTGGATGATCTTGCAAATACTTTTGATGCTATTCTGCGATTAGCGCAATTAGAAAGTGGTATTCAAAAAATCATGCAGACGCCAATAAATTTGAATGATCTATGTATGGATATTTTTGAAATGTTCGAACCGATTGCCGAGGAATCTCAACGTAATCTGATTTTTCATGATTTTAATAAGATCTTAGTAATCACTGGGGACCAACGCTTAATTCAACAAGCAGTCATTAACCTTATTGATAATAGTCTTAGACACACCGAACCTGGCGCGAAAATTGAGTTAAGCCTGAGAGTAAATATAGACACTTGCAGTATCTCTGTTTGCGATAATGGTCCAGGTATCTCCGAAGCAGAATATCAAAATGTTATAAGACGCTTTTATCGCATTGATCAAAGTCGAAATGTTGAAGGAACAGGGCTGGGACTTAGCCTAGTTAATGCTATCGCCCACCGCCATAAAGCAGATTTCAAATTAAGCGACAATAGACCAGGGCTTTGCGCCAAAATTATTTTTTCGATATAGTGAAGTTTTTTTCTAAAATATATTTATCATTTTAAAAGTGAAAGTCTAATCTAAATGTTTATATTGAGACCTCAGCATAAGGCCTCTATTTTTCAGTAAATTTCAGTTTTACTGAACAGATTGTATTAGGCAATCTCTACATAGCGGTTTCTAGCTATTTAAGCTCTAAATAACTGAGTATTCCACTATTCAGACACTTTTATCCTGTGGTTCTCATCTCTGGCAGTCCATAAAGCACCAGAAACTTAGGGAACATGCGAATAAGCCCCTGCCATGAGACAATCACGTTTTAAGTCTTCGAGTCTCAACCATGTCACACCAACTCACCTTTGCCGACAGCGTTTGTTTAACAACAAACGCCGTAAAACACGTAAGGAAATTTCCCTTTCTCGCATGAACGAGTTGATGCCTTGGGATCAACTAGAAGCGGCCAGCTCAACGAAAAACAAAGCCAAAGAAAGAGATCCTGAAATGCACCAAACTCAAAAGGGTAAGCAGTGGTTCTTTGGCTTATAAAGCCCATATTAGTGTTGACCCTAGAACGGGGTTCACCCACAGCGTAAGTGCAACGGCGGCCAACGTGCATGACATCATGGAAATAGCGAACCTTCTTCATGGCGAAGAGTGTTTTGTCTCGGCGGATTCTAGCTATCGTGGCGTTCAAAGGCGAGAAGAGTTAAAAAGTGTCAAAGCAGACTGGTTGATTGCAGCTGGTTTTTAGGGAATTAG
>TARA_R110001606_G_scaffold7194_3_pt1 | contig 14890 bp, 20 predicted proteins | sample TARA_R110001606 | Tara Oceans TARA_R110001606 (sample SAMEA4398315) | marine metagenome | biome: Polar Biome; feature: [SRF] surface water layer (ENVO:00010504); material: water (ENVO:00002006), including particulate matter (ENVO:01000060) such as... | depth 5 m | reverse complement strand
CATGACTTTCTACATCTGGAAAGTTTTGGGTTAATTCAGCTATATTATTTTCATTTCTACTTATATTATAAAATTTATACTTATTATAATATTTTTTTATAAAAACAGTACCTACAGTTCCACTTCCACCAGTTATTAAAACTTTTTTCATATTTTTAATTATTATATTAACTTCTATAAGCCATTAAATTTTTATAATCTACTTTTAATCTAGGATAATATTTAGGCTCAATAAATCTAAATATATCTTGATCCTGAGATCCTTGGGGGTAATTTGATGGGTTACTTTTTAAATAATCATGATACTCTCCCATAGTAACACCATGAGGAGTAGTATATTTAATAGCTTCTTCAAATATTTCTTTTATAAACTTAGTTTTACCTATATAGACTCCACTATTTAAATATCTTCCATTACTTTTAATCTTTTTATCCACAAATCTTCTTACCTCAGGCATACAATTATATCCATCAGTAGAATGTGTGGACATAAATAAGGCATCACATTTAAAGGTTTTAAATATATCTATAACTCTTTGAGGTTCATCAATGAATATAACATCTATGGCATCACAATACATAAAATATTCTGTAGTACATTTTCCAGAGTTTATATAGTCTAGTATAATTTCAAACTTAAAGGTATTTCTCCATGGAAGTCTTGGATCTGTTAAAACTGTTAGAGGTTGTATTCCTAAATATTCTAAATTTGCTTCTAATATAGATTTATCTTCATAACCTTTTAAACTTGGGATAATTCTATCTTCCATAGTACCTTCATTCCTAACAGTTACCATTGTTAAATTATTAGGTTTACTAAAAGAATCTTTATAATCCCCATGTTCTATTATTTGATTAAAAATTTTTTTTACTATATGTCTATCATGTATAATTGGTTGATTTATCATAATTCTAAAATTGATAAGCTAGTTCTTCCTGAGCCTGCTAAATATTTTAATTTAAAAATAGGTTCTTGAAATTTTGAATTAAAAGAATCTAATGTCTTTTGGTTTATTCTTGGATGATTTTGATCTCCTCCTTCAATAAGTACTTTACTTCCTTTTTTTATTTCATTATTAATAAATTTATTATTTATAAGAATTTTATATAAGGTTTCCCAAGTGTTATCTATGTCAATTAATAATAAATCAAAAGTAAAAGGTTTACTAACCCAAGTACTAAAAATATCTCCTCCTATAAAATTTACTATAGAAGTTAAATTTCTATTTTCAATATTTTTTCTTGAATTACTTTTAATTCCATTTAATTCATAGGGAGAATCACCTATTTTATCATAGCTATAGATTTTTCCTTTATTATTTATTTCTTTAAGAGCTAAACCCATAGCTACTGTAAGAGCTCCAGATCCATGTCCTAATTCTACTATAATGTTAGGTTTTAAATTCTTTACGTTTTGATAAACTATTTGCTCAATAGCTTGATATCTATGTAAATTTACAAAATCTATATTACTCATATTTTTTTATACATTTAATAATATAATCTAATTGTCCATTTTTATCTAAATTTTCATGAAAAGGAATACTAACTGTTTGTTTAGATAAAATTGTACTTAATTCACATTTGGTTTGATTAGAATTATAAATTTTATTTTGATGAAGAGATTCATAATGAATTCCACAAACAATATTATTCTTACTCATATACTCTATAAAACTTTTATTATCATCTACTTTTATTCTATATAAATGATTACTTGTATTATTATATCCTAATTCTTTATTATAAAAATCTCTAATTTTATTTAATTTTTGTTTTTTATAATCTAATAATTTTAAATTTTCATTAGCTATATAACATTGAATTGAATTCATATACATCTTAAACCCAGGAAATTTAATTTTTCTATCCCAATTATTATGAGAATAAGACATCCCATTCATAACAGCTTCTTTAAACCATTTTATTTTATCTTTATCATTAGATACTATTATTCCTCCATCACTACCTCCTACAGGTTTAGTAGGATAAAAACTAAATATCATTAAATCTTCATTATTAGCTTCTTTTTTAAATTGATTTAAACTAACTTTTTGGGCAGAGTCTATTATTTTATAGTCTTCAAATTGATGTAATATATAAGAATCACCTACCCATTCTGTATTATCTATAAAATTAATTTTATTTCCTGAGGTGAGAATAGCATTACATACTACAGAAGGTATCATACTTGGGATGTTAACAGTTGTGTCTTTACCTAATAATGATAAAAATATAGCATTAGTAGCACTATTTACAGTACAGGAATATTTAGCTCCTACATAGTCTCTAAAATTTGATTCAAATTCTTCAACTATATCTCCATGGAGATAATGGTTAAAATCTGATGTATCAATATTATGATTTGGTATGTTAAATAAGTTAATCATTTATTATATTTTTCATTTTATTTATATTCATAGAAGCATTTTTTCCCATTTTAACATCTCCAATTTCTCTTAATGATATTTTTTCTAAATTAGGGTTATCTTTTTGTGCAAATTCAAAAGGTGACATTGTTTCTCCTCCTACATTAATAACCCCAACTTCATTTATAAGTTTTAAAATTACTTTAGATGCTTCATCCATATAAAGATAAGATTTTTTAACATCTATTAGAGCTTTAGGATGTGGAAAAGGTTGTTGACATAAAGCCATTCTTAATATTAAAGAATTTTTATATAGTTTAACAGCACATTCTCCTCCTAATTTTGACCAAGCATATTCATTTACTGGTGATAAAGCATCTTCTTCTGAGTAGTTTCCATTAATACATGGGTAAACATAGTCTGTTGAAATATAGATTAATTTAACATTATATTCCATACAAGCTAAAACTACATTAGAAGTTCCTATTATATTAGTTTCAATACTAACATCAGGATGATCAATATGTTTAATCATAGGTCTTGTTAAAGCAGCAGTATGAATAAAAATATCAGGTTTAAATTTATTTAGATTTTCTAATATGTTATTTCTAGAGCATACATTTAATTCTTTCTTTGATAGAGATATAATTCTATGTTTAGTGTTAGCTTTTTTAATTTCACTAGCTAAATTTCCACTTCCTCCTGATATTAAAATTTTGTTCATTAAAAAATTAATTTATCATTAAATCTTGCTTTTATTTTTTCTCTGGATTTATCTTCTTCAGTCATTTTAGACCAAAACATAACACCTAAAGTTTTTCTATCCATTCCTTTTGTTATTTCTGGAAAGCCATGCCATGAATTATTACTGCATTTAAAAATATTTAAAGTATTAAACTTATATGGTATTCTAGTATGATTAATACCATCATGTAATCTTACATCAAAGGATTCATCATATTCTTCTGATAAGCATAGGATAGCACTATACTCTCTTTTCCAGTTTTCATTTTGACCATGGACTTCAGCATCTATATGCATACCTAAGAATCCACCCTCATTATTAGAGTTAGGGGTTATCATCATACCCCCACCAAAATGAGATATATCTGGGAATGCATTTGTAGTTAAGTTATTAAATGATTGGTTAGGATCAAAGTGAGTAGCAATATGATTTAAACATAATAATGCTGGGGTTGGAATATTATTTCGACCCAGCTTAGAACAATATTGTATTTGGTTATCTTCTTTACTGTATTTAACCCATTCATCAACTTGATTAAAACTTTCTGCTGCAGCTCTAACTAATGCTTGGGATGGAATAAAATTTTCTATAGAAATATGTTGTATTGAACACTTATTTTTCATTTGTTAGATTTTTAAATTTTTCAAAATCATGTATATAATCATTGGGATCATATTTCATATTTGATAATACTAAGAGTACTGTGTCTTCAGTTAAATAAACTTGTTCATCCCAAATCATTTCAGGAATATATAAAGCTTGTTGGGGGGACTCAAGCAAATATTTTTTTTCTTTTTCCCCATCATTAACTAAAACTTCTACTTTACCATGGACACATATTAAAACTTGTTTAGTTTTATAATGTGCATGTTTTCCCCTATCATCTTGATTTTTTACACCATAAACATAAAAAATTCTTCTAATAGGAAAAGGTACATCATGGCTGGATTCAATAGGTACTAAATTACCATCAGGTTCAACCATGGTACGAGTGTTAAAAAACTTAACATCATTTAAAGTTATTTGTTTTCTGTTTGCCATATTTCATTAAATTCTCCTACTTTAGCTCTAAGCTCATCTTTAGGATTATATTTTTCTGTTAAGTAATACATTAATATTGAACCAGGTTCTAGTGCTTTATAACCATGATATATTCCTGGGGGTATTTTTAATACTCTTGGGTTCTTATCTGAAAGATATTCAAATTTAGCTCCTTCTTTATGAGTAGCTAATCCTATTTTAAAGGAACCTTTAATACAACACCAATAATCAGTTTGAATATTATGTTTATGCCAAGCAACTACATGGCTAGAAGAATTAATAAAGGATATATTTATTTGACCTGGGCCTAATTCTTTAAATACATCTAAATATCTTTGGGCTCTATCATCCTCATTAAAAGGTATTTCATTAAAACTATAATTCATTATACAAATTTTACTACAGGTACATGTGTTATGAACTTACCACCTCTTTTTATATATTTTGATTCTTTTTTAGATATTTCTTGAACAAAATTCCAAGCTCCTAAATAAGCAAAATCTACACTATCATCAAATCCTTCTTCTGGAGGGAGAATAGGAATATGCATACCCGGGGATAGTTTATGTTGTTTTTCAGGGGTAGTATCTGTAATATATTCTATTAAATCAGGTCCTATTCCACAGTAATTAAATATAGTTGTTGATTTTGAAGTAGCACCATAACTAATTACTTTTTTATTTTGTTTTTTACATTGTTTAAGTAATCTAACTAAATCTTTTTTTGATTGTTGAACACGTTTAGCAAATCTTTTAAAAGTTTTAAATTTATGCAAACCTAATATTTTTTCATAAGTTTTATTTTGTTCAACAGACTCATCTTTATCTCCTTTTCCTATTTTCATAGCGTATATTCTATTAGAACCCCCATGAACCTTTAAATTATCTACTTTAACAATTTCTAATCCATTTCTTTTTAATAAATTATCTAAAGCAATAGTAGAAAATATATGAGGATGTTCATCATATATTTGATCATAAGAATTATTATTGACCATTCCTGCTAATGAAGGATCTTCAAATATAAAAACACCTTTATCTTTTAAAATAGATTCAACAGCTTTAAAAGTATCATCTAAGTCTGGTATATGACATATACAATTAGCAGAAAATACTATATCTCTTTTACCGTGAATTTTTTCAATAGTTTTAGACAATTCAGTTGTCCAAAATTCTGGGTATGTTTTATATCCTAGGTTTTGTGTTTCTTTAGCAAAATTTGAGCAAGGTTCTACAGCTACTGCTTTTTTCTTATTCCAATGTTTTAAAAAAACACCATCATTACTTCCTATCTCTAATACATCCTCTCCATAAATTTGTAAATCAATTGATAAATTTTTAAAATGTTCTCTCATAGTTTGAGACATTGATCCTCTATAAGAATAATTGTCATTAAACATTAAAGGAGGATCTACATACTCCATATGAGTTACAAGTTTAGTTTTTTTATCAAAACCTACTTTTAAATTAAAGAAAAACTCATTAGGAATTTCTTCTTTATATAGAAATCCATTTGCTATAGGTTGTTTACCTAAATTTAGAAATTGTTTTATCATTTATTTTTATTTTTAAATACTATATCTTTTTGAATAATTATATTATTATTATCTATATGTTCTCCAATTGTGACCATATTTTCAAATCCTATACTATCCATAAAACTAATAATTTCAGACTCTATAGGAGCCCCAATATTATATTCTATTGTTGCTACCTCTAGTATAATATATGAAGATTTTTTACAAATTCCTAGCCCTCCTTTAATTATATCTAACTCAGAACCTTGAGTATCTATTTTAATTAAATCAAAAATAGTATCTTCTTGAAATAAATTATCTAGAGTTTCTAAGGTTTTAGGAATTTCCATTACTAATTTAGGAATATCCCAATAATTTGCTTCTTTATAGTATGATGCTCCTTCAGTATGAGGTTTATCTTTTCTAGTATAAAAATCAACTTCACGCTTTTTATCTCCCATTGTTGCTATACTATATCTATCATTACTAGTAGATACAAGATTTTTTAAAGTTTTTTCATGGTAATTATTAGCTTCTATCATCCAAATAAAAGCCTTAGGCCATATATTTTTAGCCCACCCATAAAATTGTCCTGTATGGGCTCCTATATCTAAAATTGTATTTGGATTAAATCCTATATTTCTAAGATCTTTTAACCTCATTGATTCTCCTTCTTTATACATCTTCTTCTTGTAATTTTTTTAAATTTTCTATTTCTTTACATACTAATTTTAAACTTTCATAAGCTATTCCATGTCCTTTTTTAGGATTAACTCCCCAGGGTTTATGAATTGCAAATGGAGATTCATTATTTAAAGGTTCTATATATCCACAATCAATAGAAAAGGATAGTACTTGTTTAGTAGTAGGTTTTTTACTTACACAGGCACTAACAAAATAGTCTTCACATGGATTACCTCCTTGTTTGATATAAGATTCCCATTTATTTTTTATAATATCTAACATAAATTTTCTTTTTCTAATAGATACACCACCATTCATTACTACAGGATAGGATTCATTTAAAGGATATAATCTATTACCCCAATATCCTCCTATATAATCAAATTCTTCAAAATCATCAACTTTATATTTAGAATTAGGACATAACATAGAATCACATTCAAAATATAATATAGTTTCCCCTTTTACACTTTCCCAAAAGTTTTCTGAGAGCATTATTTGGCTAGAATCTTCTTGGGTTAGGTTTTTTATATTAAGACTGGTAAAAATTATTTTAGATTTTATAGATTGTAAAAATGAGTTTGAATCAATTATATTTTTAATATATTGTAAATTATCTAACCCATGAAATATTTGTAAACCCCATTCTTTAGGAAGAGTATTCATAACATTATTTAAAACAAATTCTAAAGCTTTATGTTTTCTAGTTTCTACTATAATTGCTATTTTTTCCATTTTATTTTTTTATAAAAGATAACATAGTAGGCCAATTGTAATAAGATCCTTTAGGATTTTTATAGATTTCAACTCCTATTTTTGTAGTACAATATTTCATATTATTTCTAATATTTAGAATATCATCCTTAGACAAATAATTTGTCTCAGTTATATTATTATCATTATTTTCCAAACTATTTAATATATCTGTAGTTTTTATATCTCCCTTAGATATTACTTCATAACCATATAAACTTTTCCATTGACCACTACATGTGTGTAGATCTTCTATTATGTAATACCCTCCAGGTTTGACAGCATTAAAAAGATATTTTAAAGAAATCTGTTGTTGTTTCATTGTATGACCTCCATCATCAATTATAATATCAAAATTGTCCCCATATAATTCTAAAAAATTATTTAAATGTTCTGGGTTTGATTGGTCTCCTTTAAAGGTTATAGATCGATCTAGATTAGGATTATTATTTTGTAATTGGTGAAATTCATTAACACCAGTCTCAAAAACATCATAACCATAAATAGTAGCATTAGGAAAATACTCTAACCACATTCTATGAGACCTTCCAGTTTCAACCCCTATTTCTAATACTTTAGTTGTGGTATTTCTAAGAGATTCAAATTTTTCTTCATAATGGTCTAAAAATCCTAATTCTAATTTATCCACATCATACTTTATAGATATTTCTTTTAATGTTTTCATTTTTTTATTTTTTATTATAATCTTTTCTCTAGATAATATTCTTGGACATTTTCATGTCCTACATGGAGAATTATTTCATTTTTGCATCCTATATAACCTGAACCTACCCCCCACTGTTGTGGGGCTGAGTAAGGATGAATTCCAGTATTCCAAGCTGCTCTAGTCATTTGTAGTGGGGCTCTTTTAGGATTAGTTTCCATTAATCTACAAAATTCTTCTAAATATTTTCTAGCTCTTTTATTTTTTGTATTAAATCCAGCCCACCATAAGTCATAAGTTAGTAAATTTCCCATACTTTCATCTTCTCCTATATGATAGTCTCCATCATTTCCTCTTGTATGTAAACCATCAACTTTAACAAGTTGTCTTTCATTTGTAGGAACACATATTCCAAATTTTTTAATTATAGGAATTATTGTTTTTATTTGTTCTGAAGTGAACATTAGGTCAGAGTCAAATGATATAGCCACATCTGATTTAGAATTTAATAACCCATATGCTTGATAATAATCACAGCAATGCCATCCCCATCTATGGTTGTTTTTAGTAAAGGGACTTTCATCTATATTAATTAATCTTACTTCAATATCTTTATAATCATTTTTTATCTCTAATCTATCTGTATATAAAGTTAATTTTGCTTCAGGAAAATATTGTTTTACAGAACTATAAGTAGGATCTAGTCTAGGAAAATCATTTACCCATTGTTGATTAGCTTGTCCACGAGGACCAAACTCTGAAAAGATTATTTCTAAACTCATTATGATCTTTTTTTTATTATTTGATTAATTGTATTTGTAGTGCTATAATCATGATCTCTATTATTAAATATGACTGGTATATTTAAATCATCTCCAGTATAAGGTTTGTCTTTATGATCAGCTCCTATAACTCTAACATCAATATTTAATTTATTTTGTTTTAAAAACTTATATAAATCAAGTTCTCCATCATATAAAAAAGCTTTTCCTACATACTTACAAGAAGACACCATAAGTAATCTTTCTTCAGGAGTCCATATAGGTTCATTTTTATACCTTCCATCAGGTTGAGGGGTTTTTGATTTATATTCATTAACTCCTACAAGTAAAAAGTCACAATATCTTGTACATTCTTCTAGCATCATAATATGTCCTGGGTGTATAATGTCAAAGTATCCACTAGTAAATCCTACTATTTTTTTCATATCCAATTTATTTCTTCTAATTTTTTTTGTAGGTTTTTAATATAACTTGAATCTGCGTTACAATTACTTATAAGACCTCTTTCTCCTTCAATGCAATATTCACTTATTCTTTTTGTATTAGATAACCATCTAGTTTTATCTACTAATTCTAAACCTTCTACATTATTATATAAAAAATCTCTAAAATTTCCAGCGTTAGTATTCCATGAATTAAGTTCCATATGACCAGGACTATTTGTTTTTCCTTCTCTAGTTAAAGTTACCCCACTCATATCAAATTTATTATTAGGTAATAAATCTATAAGTTCTTTTTTATAAAAACTAAATGAACCTCTTGGAGTAAATGCTTTTGGAATATTTTCTGTATAACCATTATCTAAAAATAACCACTCAGAGTCTTGGGTTAATTCAGTTTTAAATTGATGATTTGATACTCCATATCTACTTTCTTTTATGGGTTTATATAAATTAGTTTTATTTTCTAACACATTTGTAAATAGACTAGTTGACAAAATTAAATTATCATCATGTGTTATAAGAAATAAATCATATTTTGAATAATCATAATCTTCAGTCCACTGATTGAATACTTCCATATCACCTATAGTATTAGGTTTTTCAATGTAAACCCAACCTAAATCTTGAATTTGTTGTTTGGAAATTGGATATTTATATAACATTTTATCTAAATTAGATAAAAAATCTTCATCTTTTTTATTTCTTATTTCTTCTTTTTCTTTTACAGTATCTATATGTTCAGGATGGCGGTGGGATATTACAAATAAATCAACTTCCCAATCTTTAGTTTGTCGCTGTAAGGAAAGTTGTTCATAAAATTGACATCCATAATGCCAACCGGATGCTATAACTGCTAATCTTTTCATTTTTTTAATTTTTTATTTGTATAGTTCATTATATGTTCTTTCCATCCAATAACTTTGACTCCTATCAACTCCTCTTGGTATAGAATTAAAATGATACACCCATCCTGCTTGTAAAAAAATTAATTCATCTTCCCACCAAGATCTACCTGGGGTGTGGAGAAGATTTTTCTTAAATAGATCTTGTAGGTTATAGGATTCAGACATATATATTACATCTATATTATTTTGTTGAACTAAATAATTTATTATAGTTTGATCTGTTCCTGCTCTAATTTGTGATCCTAATAAGTTAATTTCATCTATATTTGAAGTATAATATTCTTGTACTTTTTTATAAAAAGGAATATGCTTTTTATTTGTTATTTGAAAACCCCCATTAAAATACTTCCATGACTTTATTTTGGGATCATTTGGAAATAAAGTGTCCCCCCACTGATTTATACTTCTAGTCACCCATTCATAACATCCATTACTTAATGTTATTCCCATTTGATTATTAGTTTCATTAAAAAAATTAGGACAATTAGGATGAATAATAGTATCAGCATCAACCAGTAATACTTGGTTATACTCTATTTCATTATGTTTTAAAATCTCATGAACCCAATAACGTTGTAGAGTTATTTTAAATATAGAGGGATCCATTATAGGATCTGTCCATTCTATAACTTCTACATCATTATATTGTTCAGCCCATTTTTTCCAACTTAAAATAGAATAACGATAAGGATTATTTCTCCCATCTTCTAAATCAACATTTGGTATAAAAACAATATTTTTACTTTCCATAACTTAAAATTATTCCTTCTTGATGTATGATAGTAAATTTACTACCATCAATTCTTTCTACTGTAAACCCTGGGTCTTGCCCTATATATGTTTCTATTTTTAACCCCATATTAATAGCCTCATCTATAGCTGTTTTTACTCCTGTACTTTCTGGGTGGCCATAGTCATCAAATATTAGATATAGTCCAATATTATCATTAAAAAAGGATAATGCTCTATTTATATCAGAAATTACATGTGGGTATAAATGCATACAATCAATTAATACAGCGTCAAATGATTGAGGAAAATTTAAATATGTATTATTATTATACACATCACCCAAGATAAAATTAATATTATTTCTATTTTGACAAAATTGTTTAGCTTCATTAAGTCTAGAAGGATTATTCTCTATTGTATATACCTGATCAAATAAATGACTTAAAACTTTTGTTGTAACTCCCTTACAAGTTCCTATCTCTAAACAACTCTTTAAATTTTTATCTTTAAAAAAATTAATTAAGTCTTCTTTCCATTTTAAAGAGGTTGTATCTTTATGATACATATTTTTTTCAGGAAGATCTTTTAATATATTAAGTTTACTCATTATTTATATTATTTTTTACCTTTATGGGGCTTAGTGCTTCTATAAAAATATTCATTATTTCTAGAATCTCCTGGAATATAATTGAATTGTATATTTTTACTCCAAGCTGAATAATTAAAACTTAATTGATCTCTTTTACTATTATAAGATATTTCTGACCACCATTGTTCCATAACTTTTATACAATCTGGGTGGTTATGATTTCTTAGTATTACCATTCCAGTTATTAAGCCCTTATTAGGAGGAAAACCAGCATGTCTATAATGCTGCATTTGTTTAGTTATAATTTCAGGATTATCTTTAAACGCTAACATTCCTCTCTTAGGATTAATATTATAATTTTTTGTTCCTAAATATAAAATATACTCTGCTTCTTCATAAGGACATGATTTTGAATCTAAAATATTATTAGCATGACTATAAAATGCTATAGAAGAGTCAGATAAAAATTTTTCTATTAGATCATTAACATTACCCTTAAGAGACATATTTCCATCTATCCATATACTATAATCATATTCTTTTAAGTATTTATGAGGTAATACTTTAAATCTTTTAGCATTTCTGTTAGAATCAGAGTATATTACTGGACTTTTTATAATTTTCCAATCATCAGATATAATATTATCTTCAGTGAAACATATAAAATCACAGTTATCAGGTTTATAAGATATTTTTGGAAGATCATCATATCCTCCAAATATTGATGTGTATATTGCTATTTTACTTGACATATAATTCCTTCAAAGTGTTTTAAAATTTTATTTTGGGTTTTAGGTATTATGGTTCCTTTTTGATGGCCTATATAGGTTAATATTTCAAATCTTCCAGAATCTATATATTCATCAATTGCTTTTTTAATGTCAGGAAATAATCCGTAATCATCAAAAATCATAATAGGTTTATTACATATTTTTAGAGCATTTTCTATATCACTTTTAACATGAGAATAATCATGAACACAATCTATAAATACAACATCATGAGAACCAAAATTCCAAGATCCATTATAAACATCAGCTACAATATAATTTATATTATTATTATTTTTATTATAGTTTTCATGAGAATGAGTATGTCTTTCTTTTAAAATATCTACAGCTGTAACAGATTTAAATAAATGACTTAAAACTTTAGTACTATGACCATTAGAGGATCCTATTTCTAAAACTGTCATATCTTTATATTTTTTATCTCTAAAAAAATCAATCATTTCAGATTTATATCTTAGAGTGGTTGTGGTTTTTGATTCCCACTTGTCAGGAAGTCCTTTTAATAAAAATTGTTTATCTATATCTTTTAAATAAGTTTCTCCTTTAACATAATTTCCTTCTAATGGGAATTGTCTTTGAACTTCATAAACATCAGAATATCTAACAACTAAATGATTAATTCCAGCTTGACTTCCTATATTTAATTTAGCTTTAGATTTAATATATAATTGTATTCTTATATCAATATTTCTTAAATTAAGAGCTAAATTTATAAAATTAAATTTAGTTTGTTCTATTGGATCTTTTGTCCAATAAAAATAAGGAATGTTATTTTGTTTTAATTTATCAATTATAAGATTATCAACTTCATAATTATATCTATCTGATATAAGTAATACTCCATATTCTCCATCAGTAAAAGTATTAATTATCTCATCTCCTTGTTTTTTTTCATCTTCTGAAAAATATAATTCTGGTTGTGAGTCTTCTAATTCTAATTTTGAGAATTGCCAAAAATCTAATATTTGTTCTAATAATGGTATGTTTGGGGTATTTTTGTCATATATTCTATAATGGTCATGGAATATTTCTTCTTGAATTTCATCTAAATAACCATCAATAAAAGGATTATTTTTAAAAACATTATCAACATTTTCAAATGGATTACTCCACATAGACCAATTATTTTGGTAGTTTCCAAACAATTTTTCTAATAAACTTACTGAGGGTAGATAAATCTTACATTTAGGATATTTTTGTTTAAGTAATCTAGGCATAGCAGATAATATACCCCAATCACCTATTCCATGACAAGTTCTCATGATTACAAATTCCTGTTTTTCTAAATACTCATCAGGTATGTAAGTTTTTTCAGACTTTTCAAATCCAAGTTTGTCAACATCTCCTATTGAGTATAGTTTGTTATTTAGTATTCTCCAAAAAATCATAATGTGTTATAATAATTATTTTGTTTTTCTTGTCTTTCTATAGTTTTTGGGTGTTTTAAACACCATGGCTCTTCTATTGGCAAATATGACATAGTTTTATATCCTTCAAGTACTTCATGTACTTTATTTTTCCATTTTATTTTACTATTATTTTTATATATTCTCCATTGAGGATCTGGGAAGTTTACCCATCCTTTCTCATCTACTCTCCATCCCCATTTTTGGATGTGTTCTTGAGTTAAACCTTCTACAGTATTAATTCTAGGTACTTTAAGTACATCAACATCATTATATTGTAAAATCATTCCTAAATTTTCTATACAATACTTAGAAATCATTTCATCAGCATCAATTTGGTATATATAATCTCCTGAGCATAATGAAGTAAGTTTATTTTTCCAATCCCCAAAATGGTTATTAAATGGTGATTTATGTAAAATATAATATTTAATAATTGAATTATAATGATCTAATACTTGTTCAACTTCTTTTGTGCCATTTTTTGAGTCAAATAAAACAACTATTTCATCTTTATCATGTTTGTTTTCTAATAAAAATTTTAATAAACGTTGGATTTCTATAAATTCATTACAGACTGTAATCGCATAACTTATTTTCATGAGGTGTATAACTTATTTATTTAAATATAATAATTTTTTACTTGAAAAACAAGCTATTTTCCTAAAATTCCTATATAATCTAAAGCATTAACATAATTACGCTCAGAAAAATTTTCCATATTATTCATATCCATTTTATGAGTTCTAAACTTTCCTTCTTGGCCTGGTATTGGGTGATTTTTTCTTTCTTCCTCAGGTATTTTAACAGCTTTTACAGCTGCCCATGTCCAATTATCTTTATTAGTTCCATAAGGAAAAACCATACCCACATCTTCTACATTTATAGTATTAGGTAACCAAACCATTCCAGTTTCAGGATCAGTCCATGCTAAATCCTTATATAACTCAGGTACTGTTTCTATAGACTATTCATATAATTCTTCACCTTCTTTCATAAGTGTATTAGTTATAAAACCACATGATAAACTCATGTAGTTAGATACTTCATTTGTTACTTGTACTCGATAACAAATCTCTCCTCCTGATTTAGGACAGTCTATAATTTCATCAAATTGTTCCATTTTATACTTTATTTAATTTTGGTAATTTTATTTTAGGTAATTCTTGTTTTTCATCTACTTTCTTAAGTTTAGGTAATTTTAATCCTACTTCTTTTGGAAACTCAGGAATATTTTTATCTAATATTTCACCCAAGAAATTTTTCATTTTATTCCAACTAAAATTAGTTCTGCTTTGATATCCTTGACGTTTTCCTTTCTCAGTATATTCTTTATAATTTTCAAATACATCTTTTAGATAATGATTAACATGAATAGGATCAACACTAAACCAATCAGCTTCTTTTAAAAGCATATTATTAGCTGCTGATGGATGAATTTTAGTCATTGTACCTGGTAGTAAGGTTGTG
>TARA_R110001606_G_scaffold366480_1_pt1 | contig 14890 bp, 10 predicted proteins | sample TARA_R110001606 | Tara Oceans TARA_R110001606 (sample SAMEA4398315) | marine metagenome | biome: Polar Biome; feature: [SRF] surface water layer (ENVO:00010504); material: water (ENVO:00002006), including particulate matter (ENVO:01000060) such as... | depth 5 m | reverse complement strand
CCGCGTGAAGTCTAGGAAACAGGCCCATTAAAAATGGGATGATTACCCTCCGAAGAGAGTTTCGCTCATCACCCATTGCTGAACGCGTCGCTCGGCTATCCCGCACCCGCTTGCTTTGACACTGCCGTTTCAGCGATGTGGTCGACGATCATATCGGCCAATTCGTCATGATCGAAATAGGTGGTGTGGATCAGGCTTTCCCAGGTAAGCGCATCTTTAGACATGCGGGCAACGGCGTCTTGCGAATCGCCTCCAATGTTGAATAACGCCCAGCGATACTCGGTAATCAGCGTACTGGTGGCTTCCGTGGCATTCTTTTTGATCCGTTCAGCGAGATCGCCGTCAAGGATGCGCTCAATAGAAGCATGGGCGTGCGAGACTGTGGATACGTTACCGATACGCTGGCCGGTGTTGCTGCCGAATGCCATTCCCCGCACTTGTCCCGCAATCCATTTATTCAGCGCATTGCGGAATAAGAATTCAGGAATCACCCCCACCATAAATCGCACCAACATAAACACGGGGAGAAAGATAGCTACGGCACCGGCGACGCCGATCCAAAGGACCGCCTGGCTTTCACCGCCGTCGGTTGGCCATTTCACATCCAGAAGTGGGGCAAGCATACCTGCGCCGCCCCAGATCAGGCAGAAGACAAAAATTAGGAGTATAAGGCGAATGCTCAACAGAATAGACGAAGTGCGGGATCCGTTGAGAAGCGCGCGTCTTGGAAAGGGCTCGATTGGGAGATGTTCAACCCGCTGGAGAAACGCGATTGCCTCGTCGTGAGGGTGCCAGATAGAGAATACCTTTTCAACGGAATCGACTCTAGATCCGAACCTCGAGACGCGGCGAAAGCCTTGCATCGCCGACGGCATCATGATCCTAAACGAGACGATACTGAGAACGAAAATACCGCCGACGGCCAGCATCAGCCAGTAGGCAGGATCGTCGCTTTTCAGTCGATGGTAAATCGAAAATCCCGTTATGGTCGACAAGGTCACAATACTGACGACAGTCAGCACAAGGAAAAAAAGTGCGCCTATATATTCCCAGCGGCCGATCTCTGCCTTGAAATAAGGTGTACCTACGGTTGTAAGGCTTCCTAGATACGAGCGCCGTCGCCGCCCCCAACCGATAAGCTCAGCGGCGTGGTCAGCGACATTGCCACCATGCGAATGTCCGACGACATGCAAGCTATCATAGGTTCGCGCGCTTTTCCGCAGCATCTTTGCTAGCCTGATCGCCCCGCGTTCGCGAGCGAGCGCACTGTTAGCCCCGGACCATTTGAACGCGATGACCTCAACATCCATCCCCTTTGCGGCAAGCTGGCGGGTGGTCCTTTGGCTGAAAGGAGAGGTAGACTGCCACCATTTTTCAGCGCCTGATTCAGCTTCCAGAGAATCATTTGTTCCGTGAACGGTGACGACAGCGATCTTCAGGCGCGATGAGTCTTCTTCCCGTCCGTCAGGGCTCCGCTCGGCGGCCATGGGCTAGAGGGGCGGGATCCGACTTAGGATCCCCGCGCGGGAAAGGTGGGTCGTCGCCGTCCGGGCTTGCGGGGGTATCAGCGTCTCGGTTGTACTGCCCTGCTTGCGGAATTCATAGATCAGGGCTTCGACACGATGCTGTTGGGTCATGGTCCGGGCAGCCGTAGCAGGAGGCAATTGCTTCGCCCCTTCTGTCAGGAATGCTTCAGCCTCCTCTCTCGTGGGCGGTGGGGCGCTTGCGACAAAGGCCTGATCCGTCACGACGAAGACAATCTGCCGGTAGTGCCCTGCCGGCGCAAAAAACAAATTGTGAAGGAAGGCCAACGGACCCACTTCAGCGTCCTCGCCCAAGGAAAGGAAGCGCGGAACAGCCGGGAACGCATCATCACGGGTACGTTCAAGCTCCGCCACGATCGCCATGCCCCCTGGTACTGCATAATAACTCCACTGCGCATATTCTGCGAGGTTGAGTGCCCTTTCTATTCTGGAGCTTACACCACCAAATGTGGTGTCATCTTTGAAGCGGCTCTTTTCGAGCACGACTGACGATGATGGCGCGGGCGGTGGCCACGGGAAGTCCTGTAGGAGCATTCCGGTGGATGCCGGTATTCTGATCATCTCCGATTTCGACTCCGCGACCGTCGTGGTCCCGCAGGCCGAAGCAAGGCTGAGTACGGCGACGGATGCGGCGAGCAAAACGCATCGACGCCCCAGACGCAGTTTTCTGCCAGAGACAAAGAGGGATGCGAAGAAAAATCGCGCTTTAAAGGAGGCACGTACGCCAATCATAAGGCAGACGGAAATGCAACGGCCAACCATATAAAAACCCCCACATATAACAGATTAAACATATATGAATCAGGCGCCCGAGACAACAGGTGCTCGATGAAAGAACAAGATTGATACGGTCGAACACGGCATAGCACAGAGCTAAGTCGGAGCAAACGAACACGCGGTCCGTACTTTGAGTGCCTGACCTTCGAAGATGAACAGAAATCTGGCTGGTCACTTCAAGCCCTTGCCGAAAACTATCCAAACTGAGGTGCAGACGCGCGGTCTGTTTCCGCTCTATCATCGCCACCTATAGGATCTTTGGACCCGTACGCGGCCTTGATTCGAAAATCAGGCGTTGTGAGCTCTCAAACCGGATTCGAACATATCCGCTTCAGCATCCCTTCGCTCCTGGAGATGGCGACTATTGGGCCAAAGTCGCTTCATGCTCCTGATCTCGTCCGGGATTTTCGCGAAGTCCCGGTTGGTTAGATGGGTCTTGATTGCAAGCATTTCGCGCCTCGTCGGCTCGTCTGCCCGGGTCGAAGTGCCTCGGTTGAAGACGAGAGACAGGAGCGCGCCGAAAGCGTCCTCAGGCAGGATATCCGTGTTCGGGAAGGCGCGCTGCATCCTTGCGATATAGGTCGGGATCGACGTCGCTTCGAACACGCGAATTGCAGCGTCCCAGGAAATTCGAATGTCGCTCAATTCGTGAACGAGATTCTTTATCTTTCCAATATTGGCCTGCTTGTCTGGGCCGGCGGATTTCAAGCCAATGGCGCGAGCGAGGCGATCAAGCTCGTCTGATCCGATTTCTGCCGACCAGTCTCTCCGAAACGCGTCTTCGTCCACGTAGCCCAGATCGTAGCCGACTCCGATCGTGACGCCCGAGGCATGCCCGGGCCAAACAGGCTTGCCGTGATACGTGTTCTCGAAATAGGAGCGCCCGCCGGTCTCATGCCGGATGATCTCGTCGATCGCCTTGCGCGAAGGAACAACCTTGCGCACCGGTACAGATTCGTCCGCGAGCTCAGGCGTAATTGTCGGCGACAGATTTGGCCCGCGCGTGGTCGTAGGCGATGTCAGCATTTCCGATCCAGCCGCCGCCCCCGCATTAAGCTGAGTTGTGAGTGTTGCTTCCAGCGACCCGAGGGCGGGCGCGCCGCTGGGATATGCGCGCGCCATGCGCAGCAGATTGTCCGCCCACGCCCGGCCTCCGCCCCCTGGCAACCTCCCAGAAAGAAGGTCGTCAGTTTCAAGTCCCGGAAACTCGACATGAGGAAGATCCATATCTTCGCCATTTTTCTTCGTGAGTGTCTTCAGATCGCAAGACGCCGCCAAGGAGCGCATCTCGCGCCACTTTTTCCGGTAGTCGACGCCGCCGATTTTGCCGGTTTCCCATCCGTTCACGCCTGGGTAGTCGAGGATGATGTCTGCAGCGAGTCCGTAATTATGGTTCGATGCCCAGGCATTCACCCACGTGACCTTAGCGCCTTCGCGCGTCCGGCCCTGTGCGAAGAGATGGGCCTGTCGGCCAGGCGTTCGGTAGGCTTCGAAGACTTTGAAATTCAGTTTCCGCTTCTTGCACTTCTCGAGCAGTGTTTCGAGGCGGTCGCGAAAATCTGTGTGCAGCTCCTCCAGATACCTGCGAGCAATCGTGTCTGGCGTGATCGGCTTGAGGGCGGAGTCGGCTCTCGGGGACACGAGCGTAATGACTTCTGGCGCGACCGGCATCGGAGCCAATTCGCGCAGGAATGCGCGGGACGAATATCCTACGACACTATAGTCCGCCGAGAATTGTGCCTTCACTCTAACCCAGTCACCGTTCCACAACTGGTCGTCCAGTCGCTCGACCCGCATACCGTACGGCATTGCGACAAGGGCAACAGCGCCTCGCTCCGGAAATCTTCGAATATTAAGGCCGCGTTGCGCGGTGACTTCCAGGACCTGCATGTTGCGCCCCCCTCAAGATTGCGTCTCGACAACCACCAAAGATTGTGAACCATTAACATTCGTACGTCCAGAAGAGCATGAAAAACGGGTGGGGACCCATGTCGTTTCTGTTAGCGCTCGTCGCATTTGCAGCAGTTTTCGCGGTCTACTCAACAATCGTGACTGTTCTTGTCGAGGGACTTCACAAAGTCTTTGGGCTGCGAAGTTCGGGCATGTCCGAAATGTTACGAGCGTTCTACGATCGAAGCCTTGCTTCGCTCCAACCCGCCAATACGTCGCCGGAGGCGCAGGCCCCCGTGGGAGCGAAGAGTACACGGGCCTCGCCGCAATCCTATAATTTTGTCCGGGATATGAGCAGGCGCAGCTCGTCAGAGAGCCTCAGGCCCTGGTACATACGGCGATGGCCTGTCATAGGCGCGATCCTGTCATCGCGTCAGGTGCGCATGACCACGCTGCAATTCATCGAACGCCTGGCGGAAACGCCGCAGGGCGCTGCCCTTGCCGGGCATGATCCGGTGCGACTGCGAAATGCGTTAACCGCCGCCGCATATGATTTTGAGCGATTAGGCGAGGTGCAGGGACTGTATTTCAAGGCTCGCGCAAAGATGCTGGCCGTCTTCACCGGCATCGCCGTCGCTTTTGCCTTGAACCTCGACGCTGCCGCGCTCTACAAGGAGCTGTCAACGAATGCCCAACTCTCCTCGCGCCTCGCCCTGCTTGCCGAGTCGCCGGCATTGGCCAAGCTCCAGGCCGACGCGGTCTCGTTGCCCTCATCCTCAAGCGACGCGATACTGAGCATCGAACATTTGAGCGACATTACGCTCAACCTGCAAGCCATGGGCCTTCCCGTCGGACGCAGCATGTTTCCTCACTGCGAGAACTACAAGCTGGCAAGCAGTGCTGCGCCTGCAAACATTCTCCTCGCAACGGCACCAATGGATGGCTTCCCCTCGAAGGCCCCTGAAATTGGTGCAGGCGTACAAGGCATCGAGCCTGCCGGTGAGAGCGCGGCCGCGGCCCTCACGTTTGGCAGCGAGATGACGCCTGCTGCCGGAAGCCTTGAAGCCGACCGTGACAGTACGGCGATTGCCTCGCCGGTTCCTTCAGAAAATCGCGCAAGCGACGACATCCCGGGAGGGGCACCAATTGCCCTGGCACATTCCGCGTCAGGGAGATACCGTGACATGCGATGTGCGGGCGAGGCCCAGGCGAAGGTAAATGCGGTCTGGTCACTCAGCTATACCGAGTTTCTCGCAAGCAAGCGCGGGATTGAACTGGAAGCTGTTCCAACGCTCCATCTTGAATGGCATGAGCATGTCGCCAACTGGCTGGACTACCGCATTGCTCGCCTTGAAGTCATTGGACATAATCCCGAGACATTCATCATGTGGGTGCTGGGCGTTGGGCTCGCAGGGGGCCTGCTCGGGCTTGGGGCTCCTTTCTGGTTTGGTCTGTTCGCTCGCGCTGCCAGCGTGGTAGCACCGGCGGCGCGGGCCGCCCTGTCGCCCGCAGTCGGTTCGGGATACATCAGTACAACGACTTCGGCTGGATCGGACCAGCCCGGCATAAGGCCGTCGATAACCCGAAATCCCGATGATCTCGTGCGGGGCTTCATGATCGCACTTGGTCGAGGGACCGATATGGGCGCAGCATCGGTGGCAGAGTTAGCGAAATCCGACGGACCGCCCCCCGGCTTTGAATCCGGCACACGCCCGCCTGTTCGGGAGCCATCGTGAGCAAGTATCTGCAAGTTGGAAAACCAGCAGCAGTCGGCTTTACCGAAGGAGCTGATGAATGAGTGCAATTCCGGTGATTTCCATCGTCCAGGCCGCCTTCGCGCTCGGTGCGGCGTTCCGAGAACGCGCGGAAACAGCCGCACGTCTTGCTCCGATCACCGTGCTGTTACAGCCGGTCGAGATCCCAAATCCGAATGCCTACATTCGCACGATGCTCAAGAAGGAGGAGATATTCGGCCCTGGAGCTCCCTATGGCTACATTCGCGCAACCTACGAACCTCAGTATCTTGAGCGGACAGTCGAGGGTTTTCTGATCCGTGACGATGCGCCGAATGCGGTCAAGGACGAGATATTCGATGCGGTCATTGACGCCACGGGCCAGGACTGGATCCGCGATGCAAATGAAGAAGGGCGTCGGTTTGCGAAGAATCGCTTTTCTCTCTACACGTTGAAATCCTGGACGAGCGAGCTTGCCGACCTGCACGATCGACGACATCTCATCTTGTCGATCTGCGACACGGCCCTTTCATTCCTGAGCTACAATACGGAAGCGCTCGGTCTTGGGAACAAGGCAGAGCGCGTGGTCGGCATGGTCGCTGAAGGCCTGAACACATTCATCAACGATAATCGCGATGCGTTTCTCGAGCCGGACATGGCAAACGGGTTCGCCCGCCGCATGGCCGATACGCTTGTCACGGCGAGCCTGACGATGGCTGTAGAGCGTCCGGAACTCTTTTCAGGAAGGGAACATGTCCAGGAGCTGGTCCGCGCTGTGATGAACCCCCTGCGCCAACTGAATGCCAGTAATGTCGCTGCAAACCTTGGCATGAGAGAACGGATCGACCGGGTCCGTGAGGCGTTGCGTGGCGAGATTGGCGTGAGTGTGCTGGAAGCGCTGCACGATCGACGCGATGCTTTCTTTGACGGATCCGATGCCAGGAAATCCAGAGTGCTGGGGATAGTGACGGAATCGTTTTTTGACGCGGTCGTTGCCGACTCCCGCGACCAGAATGAAATACTCTCAGCCGGCTTCCTCCGGCGCACCTATCCAGCGATCCTGGATGCTGTTGCCGCGGAACCTGCAGCCTTCGTACGTGGTGATGGCCAGCATGTAGAGGCGGGACGGGACCTGTTGCAGGCATTCGCCCAAACACTGAAGTCCCACGAAACCATAAAGCGCGATCCTGCGCTGGCCCAGTCGTTGTTGAAAATTGGGATCGATCTCACACGCCGGCATGCCCGCAGGTTCATTGTCGACGAGGCGCGTGCCGCGGCAGCAGAAGCACATAGTCGGCTTACCATTGAGTCTGGCGAGGATCCGTGGGCCCTTGTGAGTATCAGGATCGTCTCTCAGATTGCCGAGAGCATGATCGATGCGTTTGAGAAGTGGGGACCGGTCGGCGCTGATATTGCTGATACGCTTGACAAGGACTTCCTGCTCGACATGGTCGGCCTTGTCGCCGAGCATGCGGCCCAGACTCCCGGAATGCTGTTGCCAGAAGGCGCAAATCTGGAACTTGTTGCCATCGCAAAGGGCGTTGCCGCGTTCATAGCTGCCGATCATGAAACCCTCGTCAGTCAGCGGGACTGGAGCAGGGTGTCTGCGGTTGCCATTGATCTTGCGATGAAGAACCCGGACACATTATTCAGCCTGAACCGGGACGGTCCAGAGGAGCAGCTTGCTGTCCGCCTTGTTGAGAGGGTGCTCGGCACGGCGAAAGCAAGCCTGTTGGAACAGGGCCAGCGCGGACGCGGGCGTCTTCTCTTTGGCGAGACGCTGGCCCGCGCGATTGTGGTGACACTTGAGACCGCGACGGCTAACGCGCAACGTTTTGACAACCCAGCCACGCTCGAGGCGCTGAGCGACTACGTGGTTCAGTTGAACGAGCTTGCTTCCAGCACCGAAAATATCGCCGGGGGGGGGCTGTCCTCCCGAGATTGGCTGACTGCATTCAGCTGGTTCGTTGCCGAAGTGGTCGTGACCGGCGAAGGCAGGATTTCACCAGATCGTATTTCTGCAATTGTCGCAGACGCAGCTCGGCGCGGGGCGCCGCACGATGCGGAAGCGGTGACAAGACCCGCTGTCGCCTTGACCCCGACGATCCAAGAAACAAACGCATTTTATCAACCCGTGCCTTTTGAAGGAGCCGAAGGATGACGGCATATCGAATAGCCATATCCGCATTGGTGGTGCTTGCGCTGTCCGCCTGCAAGACGACAGGAACACGGGAGCCAATTCAGGTGGATAACCATATGAGCCGTCTGCTCGGCGAGACGACCGCGGCGACCTCAAGCGTGGGTTCGGCCCAGACGGTAGAAGCTCTCGATGCTATAGCGAGAGACGCGCAGGCGCGGGCTGACCAGGCGGCGGCCGTCGACGAGAAGCTTGTCTGGACTGTTGTCGCGATGCGCGCGCACAACCGCGCATCGTTTGTGGACGGCGTCAGCCATGTCGCATTCGAGACCCACAGAAACGAAGTCTTCGCCGCGGCCGACGCAGCGCAAGAATTATGCCTGAGCGGCGGCATTGACCCGCGACTAGGCCATCAGTGCACTCTGGCGATAGCGACTCGGGCGATTAATGATGGCGTAAGAGCAGGCCGAATTTTCTCGTCGTCGCTTACGGCTGCGAACTGGGGTGATGCCGCCGCATCTGCTTCCTCCTTCACGAAGATTGCGGCCGATGCACCTGGTGCCTACAAAACCAATAGTGCGGTCCTCAACCCCGATGACCAGGACGCCACGCAGTTTGACGGGATGCTGGTGCGCAGCGCATGCGCATTCACTGCAGCGTACAATAATTCGGCGCTGCCCGGGCCAACCGATGATCCGGAGAGGCAGACCGTCAAGGATGCTTATGTCGTTGCAATGATGACCGTTGCCCGCAAGGCTGAAGTGCCACCGGATGGGACGGCTTGTGCAGGCGATGCGGAAAGCAACGCTTGCGCGTGGGACTATGAAGCCGGCCTCGCCAACCGCTGTGCCGAGCTCTCCGAAGGCGAAGGCACGAGTTAGTCAGAAACGATGGAGACTGAAAATGAGTGGCGCTTCGACTGACTTGGCAAAGGTGAATTCGGAGTCTTCCGATATCAAGCACTGTTTGATAACGATACACGGCACTGGAGACACCTCGGAGACCGATACCGGCGACAAATGGTGGCAGCATGGATCGCCCTGCGTTCAAAAACTGTTGAATCGAGTGCCCGCGGAGCATGACCTTTATTTGCTGCCATTTAAGTGGGACTCGGCAAACAGTCAAAAGAACCGGGTCGAGGCAGGAAAGGCTTTGGCCCGCGTAATGAATGAGCTGCCAAAAGGCACAACCGTGTCGGTGGTAGCCCACAGCCATGGCGGAAATGTTCTGCTATATGCCCTCAGCAATATTAAGAATGTACGCGAGCGCCTTAGGGCTGCTGTACTGGTGGGCACACCTCCTCTTGGTGAGCGTAGCAATTGGATAGCAATTGCTTATTTTCTATTCGGCATCGTTGCTTTGCTTAGCTCATTTTTGATTTCCGTTTTGGCCACCGCCATTCTCAGCTCAAACTGGGTAGGCGAACGGGCTCCTGTTCAGGAGGCTATCGGGGTTGTTGTGTTCGCAATACTATCGCTTGTGGGCACAGGTTGGCTTACGGCGAACCAGCGTCGATTTGACAAGGCCGCTCTTGTTATCGTGGTTTTACTTGGGTCGCTGGTTTGCATATTCATACTTGCGCGCCGTCAACTGCCAGATCTAGAAAACGTTGGATGGTCGGTATTGGGTCCGATGATGGCATTGGTTTTAGTTTTCTTGTTCGCCTCTTTTTTGGTCGGCATTGCGATGCTTAGGCACGCTACTTCCGCTCTTTGGCGAGAATACAAAAAACGCCGATTCGTGAAGAACCTTTCGGGTCGGTTGCATGTGCTCATGCACTCGAAGGATGAGGCGTTTGGATTGCTGCAAGGAGTTTCTCAATTGGAACTAACCCTTGCCGACCCAAATCAGATGTCGAGGGCCATGGCTAGCTTGTTCGTGAAAATGTTACCTTTAGTTATCATTCTAAGTTGGTGGCTTGGTTATCATTTCAACTTTGATATTCTTTGGTGGGGATACCCAGTATTGACCTTCGTGCTATTTGCGCCAGCTTATCTTGTGACACGAACAATCTCGGTGCTAGTGGGGACTTTGCTCGGAACTTGGACGGCATCCAATCTTAATCGTCGAATAGCTACAACTGTCAGTACTGCGGCGCTTGGGGCTGATACACAAAATCGTCTGGATTTTGACCACAAGGTCTGGAAAAGCGGTCTGAACATTGTATCGGTACCGCCCGAGGCGGAGGAAGAAATGTTGGATCGAGCCTGCAAACAGGCCAGCGAAACTGCATGCAAAATGGTTCGTCAGGGAGTGCCCGCTATGGTTGGCGACAGTCGCTTCATGGAGCGGCTCGTTCCGCTCGTGACATTCAAGGAGCTTATGCATTGCGGCTACTTTGAGAACGAGGTTGTGCTCGATGAAATCGCACGATTGCTGCGACAACCATAATAGTTCGGCGAACGTCTTAATTCCTGCTACTTCGACGGGACCGCCAGATCGGTCAACCGTTCAACGAAGCAAGATTCTGTTTGTGGCCTGAAGTAAAGATGGGGGCGCCTTTGATCGAAATCATCACGGTTCATGGAACTTTCGCGCAAGACGAAAACAGGTCAGACTCCGGTCACAAATGGTGGCAAAGCGGATCGGATTTCCTGATTCGACTCCAGTCGTTTATCGTGGATGACATAGTTGTTACGCCCTTCCATTGGTCGGGTGCGAATTCGGAACGGAAACGAAGGCTTGCGGCCAAGCAACTTAGCCGCGCGATTTTGAAATGCGAAGAACCACCTGTTGTTTTGGCTCATAGCCATGGTGGCAGTGTGTCGATTCTTGCACTCGCAAGGCTCGTTAACCGGATCGGAGGGCGTCAGACGAACTCTGTTCGCGCGGTCATCAATATTGGAATGCCATTCATTTGGTTTCGGCACAATTGGAACTTCGTTTCACGCTTCAATTTGGTGGGGCGCACTTTCCTGGTGACCGCTCTGCTTTTTTTCATTGAAGCGATCCGAAGTGGTTTCCGATATCCTTCAGTCTCCGATGGCAGCTTGGTAGAACAGGTCGGCAGCGTAGCCCACGCAGTATTGTGGAATGTGCAGTCCATCACGGCTCTGACGATATTCGCTATTCTCGGACTTTCGGCAATCCCATCTTGGAGGAGATCGGCTTCGCTTCGCAAAGGCCTGATTAAAAAGACATATGGCCAGTTTGTCACAAATCTATCCCACCGACAGGATGAAGCGATTGGAGCTCTAACCGCGGGTGCCCAATTTCGCCCCAAACTTCTGACATTTCGAGGAATATTTGTTGCTACTTTTTCCGCAGTATCGGCACTTGTACTTCTAATTGAGTTTGCTGCTGCCCTTTTGCCGACTGATGTCATAGTAGACGATTCTTGGACTCTTTCAGCATTTGATGAAATCGAAAAACAGAGAACAGAAAACGTTTTTTCCATTCAGACAGGCCCAAACGGCGCGGGACTGAAATTCGAAGAGACAGGTCGCGCAACGTTGAGTGACCATCTGGTCGGGCGAACTTATGAACTTGCACAGGACTTGGTTCCGATTCCTTTCCAGAAAGTAAGTGAACAGTTTCAATTAGGAGCGACTGACGCAGTCAGCGCACAAATTGATCCCAGTCTTTTGCCGCGTTTATCATCTATGCTTTCAGACACAACGTTCTATGTTGCCGAAGACGAACAAGAAGAATTCTTAAGTGCTTTGTTTGACGCAATTGTCTACTACGCAAACCGGAAGTCTGAAGAAGATTTTGATGAAAACTCCCCAACTCTACCGGAAACTTCTGAGCCGCAGATTTCGAAGCACAATTTTGCTGAGATTGAGGACTTTTTCTACGACTATGAACTTGGAGCCACGAATGATGATCTTCATTCTGTTGAATTCCCCCCAACGCTCGTAGTTCGTAGTGCCCCACATGCCCCCTATCGATCTAGATTACGAGCGGGAACGCGTTTTGTTGGTACACCAGGATTTGATCAAGACGCGTTTCGCTGTCTAGAATATGATTTGCCGAATAAAGATCGCTGTAGCTCCCTTCGAGAGATACTCGACGGCGGAAAGAAGCGCTCCCTTGAATGGATATTGAAAGACTTCCGGACACTCCAAACTGACTTTGCGCTCGCTGTTCCAATCATCGCGCGTCGTGACGAAACAGCAACGTGGCATCGAAATGGATGGGCTCAATTGTCTCGGCGCCCCGCCTGGACACGTGTGTACGATGCATTGGTTTTTGCAGCGACAATTGCGCTTGTGCTTTCGTTGATCTTGACGCCGCTTCTTTCACGATTTCTCGTTCTGACCTTGCGAAATAGCGCGTATGGAAACGATGTCTCGGGCGAGCACATTTTCGGCGTTGCGCGAGATGACGATTTCGCTGCATTTCCGACTGCATCTTTGCCGGAAGAAGTGGAAGAAGAAATGCAACGCCAATCGATTGAAGATGCATCAAGCGCGATTGATCGCATTCGACGCCTGGTATTCAGCGAAATGATCGACTCAAAAAAGCCGAACGATCCGGTCACGTTCGCGATGAAGTTCGAGAAAAGCGAACTAATCCACAACGCCTATTTCCATTCGGATATGTTCATAAGGTATTTGGTAGCAATTCTTGTGGTCAGATACGGTTTGCCGCTCTCTGAGCTGGGCCGAGAGGATGCCATGATACTCCATTTCATCGACAGCGTGGAGAAAGCGTGAACCGACATGTTCCGGAATAATGACCATTGCGACAAGCTACACGCCGAGCTGTAAGCCGTCACGGCCTTTGCGCCACACGGCAGCGTTCTACTAAGGGAGAGTTTTTGGCTCATCGTAATCTTCGAAGGGATACGAGATGAGAACGGGACCGAACGGATCGGCCGACTGTTCCCCGACAGCGACCCTGAGACAGATCGGCTAAATTGCTAAGTGAGGGGTTGTGGTTCATCATTTCCTTGGAAGGGAAAGATGATGAGACAGAAATCACAGGCTGAAGGATCGGCCGAGAAACATGTGAAAGAGATCAAGCGACGGACGCGGCGGAAGTTTTCTGCCGAGGAGAAGATCCGGATTGTTCTTGAAGGCCTGCGCGGCGAAGACAGAATTGCAAAAATGTGCCGCAGGGAAGGCATGTCTCGGGGCATTTACTAAAAGTGGCCCAAGTAGTTCATGGGTCAACGTATACGTTGACGGCAAACGGCGACTGGCGGGCGACACCGCGCGTGCTGCCACGACGGATGAAGTCAAAGACCTGAGCCGTGAAGTTCGTGATCTGAAGGAAGTCGTCGCGGAACAAACGCTCGAACGCCGTTTTCTCAAGAAAAGCATGATCGACGGTGGGGCGAACTCGTAAATTTGATGCAATATTTAGATTTTTTGTTCTGTGGCGCCGTGGTCTTGAGATTCACAATCTTGTGCGTGGACGATCTTCAGTAGGGTGACTTCCCAGTTTTCAATCAAATGACGTTTTTCATCTCGGTAGGAATAGTGATCGTAGTGAGCGATTGCCCGGCCGCCCGTAACATCGTGGCTCAACGCGCGCTCCAGTATCTCTGGCCGCGTGCCTAGTTCTGCCATCCTTGTTGTGAAACCGCGCCGCAAAGCATGTGGACCGAATGGAGGCCAATCCCATGCTTTCGAAAGCCGATTGCATGCTCGGCTCGCAACTTTCCCGTTCATCGGCTCGCTGCCGGACTTCGCGGGGAAAACCCAAGGGTTATTGCCTTGGGAGGCCAGTCTTCGGCGTTGCAACAGCTGTGCCGAGTAGCCCCCAATAGGAAGTTCATGAGGCCTATTGTTCTTCATCCGCTCCGCCCTGACGGTCCACAGGCGCTCGGCTAGTTGCAGCTCTGCCCATTCCATTCCTGCCACTTCGTTGACGCGCGCCGGAAGGAGCATGCAAAGTCGTATCATGTCGGCGACATCGCTAGTAACGCCTTCCTGAGCATCGAGCGCCTCCCATAAGTGCTTGAGGCCCTTATCGCTAAGCTGACGACTCGCTGGGTTTTCACGGTGACGGGGTTTGACTGACGAAACCGGGTTGAAGTCGATTAACTCCTGCTCGACCGCGTAAGACATCAGGACACTGAGAGTTCGCCGCGCGGCGTTTGATACGGAACCACTTGCTTCGCCATAGACCTTATCGAGGAAAGCAGCCACATCTTTGCGCCCAATATCCCTGACGCCGAAATCTCCCAGGTTGGGCAAGACGTAGCCGCGCAGGTTCGCTTGGTAAAATTCCTGAGTTCTTTGTTTCCTTGAAAGAAATGTGGGTGAACTCAAAAAAGCCTCCGACAGAGCGACGACCGTTTCGAGTTTCTTTTGTTTTGCCTGGATAATGGCTTGCTGCTTTTCCTGGAGGGGATCTATGCCTCTCGAGACATTTGCCAACTCCTGTTTAGCGCGCTCACGTGCCATTTCCAGAGTAATGACATCCGCGCGCCCAATTTTCATTTCGCCCGACGTGCCGTCGAACTTCCGATACCTTACAATGTAGGTCTTCGTTCCACCCGGCGCGACTCGCAGGCAAAGCCCTCCGATCTTGTGATCCGCGTATCTCTGCTTGGCGCCGGTAGCACTGAGGCTTTGAACAAAGGTCTGGGTAAGCCGAAAAGGCGGGGAAAATTCAATCACAATGTTGGGCGCCTCAAGCGTGACTACATATCCGCTTAACAAATTTGCCCACAATTTGCCCACAAGTCAACGTAATCCAGGGCAATCCTGATCAACGGTGATCAATCTCGAAATTTGAAAAAATGATGGTAAAACAATTCACTATGGCGAAATTTCAGTCACCATGGCTTCGGGACGATAGTTGAAAAAACTGATTTGTAATCAGAGGGTCGGGAGTTCGAGTCTCTCAACCGGCAC
>TARA_R110001606_G_scaffold93223_2_pt1 | contig 14920 bp, 7 predicted proteins | sample TARA_R110001606 | Tara Oceans TARA_R110001606 (sample SAMEA4398315) | marine metagenome | biome: Polar Biome; feature: [SRF] surface water layer (ENVO:00010504); material: water (ENVO:00002006), including particulate matter (ENVO:01000060) such as... | depth 5 m | reverse complement strand
CTTCTAGTTATGCCGAAACAGCAAGTTTTGCAGTAACAGCATCTCACGCATTAAACACAACTATCATACCAGCAGGCACCGTTTCTGGTTCTACTCAAATAACAGCCCTAGGATTTGTAACTAGTTCAGCGACTGCTTCATTTATTACAAACTCACAAACGTCTTCGATGTCGGTGTTGAGTGCTAGTTTTGCTACAACGGCATCACATCTGTTAAACAATCCTCCACCGTTTCCATTTACCGGAGACGCAGTTATAACTGGATCATTAACTATTACGGGATCTTTTAATGCATTTAAACTAAATACAAGTAATGTAATATTAGGACCAGATGCTGGTACATCACTAAACGCCGGTGGTATTAATAATGTTGTACTAGGTAACACTGCTGCGTCAAATTTAACAACGGGCGATAATAATGTTATTATAGGTACAAATGCTGGTGATGGTGTAGGAACTGGAGGAAGCAATGTAGCAATAGGTAGAAATGCTGGATTTAGTGCACTAGGAAACCGATCGGTATTAGTTGGAGACCAAGCAGGAACACAAGGTGGTACAGATAATGTATTTTTAGGATATCAAGCAGGAGCAGTTGGTACTGGTAATTATAATGTTGCTATTGGTACAACTGCATTGCGTGGTAATAGTGGCGGCAGTGAATACAACATAGCAATTGGATACGAAGCAGGTTATGGGGTTGGAGCTGGTGATGAAAATGTATTGGTTGGAATGAATGCCGGTCGTTCTATTGTAACCGGAAACGCAAACATAATTATAGGATCTGGTAGTCTAGGAGCTTCAGCACTAGAAAGACAACTTAGAATTGGTCATGCAGATAGTATAATAATATCCGCTTCATTAGATACTGGAGATTTAATTTTTGCTAGCACAGCATCAGCTGCTTATTTTGTAGGTAATGGATCAGGATTAACTAACATACCAGCAAGTGGAATTGTAGGACTTAGTTTATTTCGGATAGCATCTGGATCAGCAACAGCTTCAATATCTCCTGATAAAGGATTAGAGTTAAACTCTAACATGACGATATCTTCTGGATCAGGCATAATCATATCTGGATCAACTCCACAAGATGCCATAATAATATCAGGCAGTAACGATAGAACAAGATTACACATATACGATACTGAAGATAATACTAGTCCGGTTTACACAGAAGGAGCTGGTATTGTACTAACTGGTGGGGAAGGAGCTGCTCAAGCAATACTAGAAATGTCAGCAGTTGGATCTACCAATGGTGGTAGTAATAATGAGCAGACATTCATTAGATCGAGTGAGATGCTAACCATTACCGGTAATTCAGCAGCAGCTGGCGACAATATCAAATTGTTGGGATCAAATAATTATGGTTTAAGATTAGATGCCAGTACATCAGCAGTTAGCTTACAATACATTACCAACGGTGGATCAACAGTCTCAACTCTAGAATTAGCTAATGGCACTTATCTAAAAGCAGATGCCAATGGCTCATATTTGCAAATTGGACGAAGTAACGATTGGCTTGTACTAAACAGTTATGGAAACCTTGCCACATTTAAAAATGTTATATCAGGAAGTGCAGTATCAGCAAGCAACGCAACTTTCACTGGAGACATAACAGTACTTGGTACAGCATCAATAACAACCTTACACACCACATACGAATCTGCTTCAATAATATACTCATCAGGTTCTACTAAGTTTGGTGATACAATGGATGATACACACATCCGTACTGGATCATTATTCATAACTGGATCAACAACAGTTGTAGGAGGAACGTATACTGGAGATGGTGCAGGCTTAACCAATATACCAGCATCAGGGATAACTGGATTAAATTTATCTAGAATTGCAAGTGGTAGTGTTACAGCATCAATTGCTCCTGATAAAGGATTTGAAATAAATACTAATATAACAGCCTCAGGTAACGTATCTTCAAGTGCAACATCAACAGCATCATTTGGAACATACTTAGGAGATGGATCTCAGCTAGATGGTGTACAAGCATTCCCATTCTCTGGATCTGCAATCATAACTGGATCATTAACAGTATCGCAATCAGTAGTAGACTTTTCATCTGCATCTCAAGTACTATTACCAATACCTGGAACAATACCATTAATCAACCCAACAGTGGAGTATGTAACAGCTGGAGCAATAACAGCTTCCGGAACAGAGATAGCACTTCCAAACAACCTCACATACGAATCATCTTCTGTTTATGAATATCTTGAGATATTTATTAATGGACTAAGATTGCGATACAATTTAGATTTTGTACCATTTACCACATCATCTGTAAAATACAACATAGCAATCCCTTCAGGTTCTGAAGTTACTTACAAATCGCTAAAACAACCAACATAAAATGAGTGAAGAAATAGAAAAAACATATCCTCAAATGCCACAGTGGCAAAACTTATTGTCACCAGAGTTATTGTTAATTTATATAGCACAATCAATGGGAGAGTTTACTATCGACAAAGATAATAAACAAATAACAATGAGTACAACTTACACTTATGAGTCCGAATGGGCAGAAAATTGGTTACGCATAATAGAATCCACCGAACAAGACTATATTACAGATTGCGATAACCAAGAAGGAGCTCCAAACGACTTACAATTGTTCAAAGAATTTAAAGTATTAATCCAAGAGTTACAACAAAGATCAATATAGATGGCTACAATTACCGCAATTTCATCATCAATCCAAGATGAACCGTTAAATTTATTAGACCCAGCTACGTGGGTAGGAGGAGCGGTTCCAGGGCCAGGCGACACTGCAGTACTACCACACACCGTACAGTTTTCAAAATATAGAAATCAAGGAAGCGAGACTTTGACCAGCGCATACTATGTACACCCACTAGTCGGTCCATGGAGTGGATCTCAAATAACTAAAGGCGGAGTTACACACGATGTACACATACAAGCTTTTAGTATGGCGGATCTTGACTTTGACTCAAGCATAAACGATCCAAACAACTCTGGATCATTCTATGCTAAACTATACGGTATAGGAAATCCAGCTGCCGTTGTAAAGATAGACTATAAAACTCGAGGAACAACTGGAGCTACGTATTTCTATTCATGCTCCATAGATCAATCATACCGCCCATGGTCTGGATCCTTATTTTCAGCATCCTACACAGATGGTTGCATGGAAACATCTAACCCACACACCTACCCAACCCTAGGAAGATTTTATTACAACTATACTTATTTCTACAGAAATTTTAACCAATACCAGCTAACTGGATCTCAGGTATGGGAAGTTGATCATATCGACCTAGGAAACTATTCAGAATTAACTGTTAGAGATGACGCACAAATCACACTAACTGGTGCCACTCCTAGAATTGATCTTACATATGCAGCGGGCCAAAAGGTACAGTTTTTTGATCGAGCAACATTACATATTAGCAGTAGCAACACCACAACTAATTCTAGGGATGGCATCGATGCTTATAATGAGTCCAATATACAAATCAACATATCCGGATCTGCTAACTATTCATCATCCTTTGTGTCTGAGTCAGTTTCTGCAAACTCTCAAACTATAAGAATAACTGATCCTAGTGCTTTCTCAGAAGGTGATATTGTTAGTATTGAACAAAAAGACTTAACAATTGTCAACCATCACATATATGGATCACCAAATCAAAATTATAGCTATAACATTGGAAAGACGAGAAGCTATTTAACATCCTCTAACATTATAACTACTGAGAGTGCAAATGCTCAAAACGTAACAGATCTAAATGCTATTTTAGGGATGGGAGGTACGACTAATACTTATGGATCTGTAACTAATGATATACATGAAGATGAGTTAGCGAGATTTATAACTGGATCAGGAGATACTTTCGTTGTAGCAAAGTATATGGGTAAGCGAGGATCGATTGAAAAAGATCATGGAACATATACACACGAATCTTATCAACAAACCTTCAGTGCAAATAGTGACTTCTTTACTGGCTCCATGAGAGCTGTAACAGTCGATAGTACACACAGATCCTATGCAGCAGGAGACTTAGTCGTGATTAACAAAAAGCCGTACCGCGTGCAAGCTGTAACCTCTTTACTTTCACAATCTTTTGAATTAGATTTTAAAAACGGAGCAAATGCTCACGAAGGTTTTTACCACAATGATCAGGTAAGGTCTGGATCAATGACTACTCAGACCGGATACAGTAACACTTACTATTATTATGATGAAATATATAGAAAGTTTGCAGTAGGCGAATATAGTGGAGTATCAGTGGTAACTAGTGGATCTGTAGGTTCAGAATCTGCTACATGCTTATACCTCAACTCGTCTAGCTTAAAATCTTATCACAATCCAGTTAACGCAAATAGATACGATACGTATCTAGCAATGCATGCAGCACCAAATCACTACTCTGCAAAGATGTTCAGTGAAGGTGAGGTTGAAATTTCAGCAAGTATTACAGACAACTTACTAGGTGCAGACCCACAACTAGATAGTGGCGTTGGAATTGGATATCCATATACACCATTCCAAATGCAAGGTGGAGGTTCTTCAATAGACGATACACAAGCTCTTTGGGAGACTGATGGAAACCTATCTAATAGAGGTCAACAGTTTATAGTAAGACCGTATTACGGAGCTAGTTTAAGACCACCAGATAATATTAACTACGGAGCTATCATACCCTTCAAAAACTTCACATCATCAGCAGCTCCAGGAACACCGTATAATTTACGATATGTTTATGGTCCAGACTGGCAAGAAAAAAATGCACAAGCAATGTCGGGAAGTGGTGTAACCTTCGCAGCTACTGGCAGTGGTCAAAGCTTTTCTGTAAAATTTGTTCGAGAAGGAACACACAATAAATGGTTTTATAAAGACCACGAAAAAGATAATTTATTATTTGAAAACTTTACCAACCAACAAGAGAATGGAGCAGTACACATTGCTTTAGTGAGATGGGCAAAAATTTACTCAATTACTATAAAAACAAGAAAACAATTACTCCTCATAGACGCAGCACCTTCTGACACATTCACAAGATTGGATGAGATACAAGAGGGGGGCGTTCTAAAAGATCAACCGGCAAATAAGCTGGTCAAATGGATAGGAACTGAGATAGAAGATCCTATGAGTTATAAAAATTTGTTGTGGGATTATTACTATAAACGTGGAGACACAAACATACTACCAGCTATCCACGGAGCAACTTATAATAATATTAACTGGAGTGACACCTATGCTAACGAAAGGTATAATGGCACTACACCGTTTGAGTTAAAAAGAGTGGGCGGCATCGATCTTTGGAGTTACATATGGAATAACACAGCGTCTTATGCTAACTATGATTTCGGAACACCAGTATCTTTTGACAAGATAGGTTATATTTGGGCTGGTTCAACCGCGATTTTAGACGGATCTCGCGATAATATAACCTATGCTACGAATGGATATATTGAAGATGTACGCTTTATAACCTCGAGCAACAACACATTCGATGAAGCAACGTATGGAGATTGGGGTGGTAATGGAGGATTAGGTGGAGGCTATGATGATGAGAGACGATCTACAGGATTAACTGGAATTCGTTATTTTACTGGAAGCTTGATAAACGGTAAAACATTAAAAGCTTCCGGCAACGGAACATACGTAGAGAGTGATCCTTTTTTCATAGGACTATACTCTGGATCATTATCTGCACCAAGACAAATTAAACTCAAAAATACTAACAACTTTGTGGTAGGTGATGAAATATTCTTCTACACGGATTTCGTAAACAGTGATGACTTTAACGTAGCTGTTGGCTATAACGGACTGTCAAACATACGACCGTCCAGTGTTACTAATTACAACACCATGACTCCAGCTGAAATAACTGGAAGCACAAATGGTGGGTTTAGTCAAACATACGAAATTACAGCAATAGACACAGCTACAAAAATTATAACCTTAGACCGTGATCCAGTATATCAACACCTTTTTGAAGGAACAATTGTACTCAAGGCAAATCGTGGAGGCGTAAGACTTACGACTGATAATAGAGGCAGACATTATGGTGGTTGCAATATTTACTCAAACTACAATCAAAAAGCCATAACAGTAGAGCATGCATATATTGAAGGAACGAGTTGGATAGTATCTAACTCAACTTATTACGACACTATAAACATACAACGAGAAGTGGTGGCTGTACCTAGTTGGGGTTGGAGAGCTGGAATCCCAACTCAACAAGATGTTTCCAATGAGTTTTATCAAAACATATGGAGTGTAGGTGGCAAAATTGGAGGCGGTCAAATGAGAAATCAAGTGATTAGAGCTAAAACAAGCCAGTATAATCTTTTTTATAGGGGTGGAGATGATGGATGTGCCTACAGATATGTCAATTGCAGTCCAATCCAGAAAAACATAAACTTTGCCACTCACTTAAATGGAGGTGCTTATGGATTGATCGGATATGGAGGTCAATACTTTACATCTTTAGTCAGCATGCACCCTACCATATATCAAAAATATGCAAACATACGTCATACCACCCACTACGACTATGACCAAAATGCTACAATAGGAGCTGCGACTGGTTGGGATTTCAAAGCAGCCGCAACCAATCTCCCTTTTTTTTATGAAAATATTGTAGGGTATTCTCAGTACGGAGGAGTATATAGCACTAGTTGGCAGCGTAACCATGGTCAAAACTCAGAAAGATCGTCTAAAAGAAATGACACCCACAAGACACCAATGAATTCTGGTTTATTAAAATGGCCACAAAGAAGAGCGTTGAGATATCATGGCATTCAAAGCTATGGATTTCCGTCTGAAAAAGGCGTAGCAGGAGATTTGGTATTCAATAATCCTGAATTTATAGATGCAAGTGGAGCAAGGAATACTATAGGTATTGGTAACAATCCCGGAGCTCAAGGCACCGGTCATCCGTTTACTATTGTTGAGTTAGGCAACAATGAATACAAACTATTAAAAACTGGATATAAATCTCAAGGAGCCTACAGTGAAGAGAGTTTTGACAATTTTCAACAAACACAGTTTTATGTAACTCAAGATTGTAATGTACAACTAACTTTTAGTTTAGACTATAAATGGTCAAACGTGAGTCTAAATGGACGAGGAGAGTATCAAGAGTATGTTGCCATACAATACCCTATACCTAACTACAGCGCTGGTGGATACACTCTTGATGGAGAGAAAATACCAAAAATTGTATTGATAGAATTTAGCGATACATATCCGGCCGGAAGAACAATTGCGGCACAAGATATGACTCCAGGCAATCCAGAAACATATAGCACTATTAACTTCAATCAAACTTTTTCACTAACCGCAAAAGCAACTTATGTGTTTGCATGGGTATCTACTACTGGGCGAATGTTAGCACCTGCCCACACATTAGGCTATTACAGAAATCCAAGCTACAGCATAGCTACTCCAAATCCAGATCTCGTAAAAGTTATGCGAAACACTTTTGGCATAGAAAGACAATTCCAAAAACCAACAATTGGAGAAAGCTCAAATAGATATAGGGATGAGTTAGATAATAATGAAATTGTACGCACAAGTGGCGATACAAGTCAAGGAGTCAGGTTCTTTAAAGTAAAAATGTAATATTTATAAGTAGATGAAGTTTAAAGCACTAAATAACGAACCATTACAATTCTACAACACAGCTGGAGAGTTGATGGGAACCATATCAATCTCAGGATCTGGTGATATGATTCTACGACCAGAATCTGGATCAAGCCAAGATGTAATTATAGGAAATCCTAATCGGGTTGGTGATGTTGAGATGGGAGGTGTAGGAACACCAATTACTTTAAAGCTGTTGGGTGGAGGCACAATTTCCGGAAACGGTAATACTCTAAGCATAGGAACAGCATCAGATATTGTAAAACTATACAATGTTGTGTACTCACAATCATTTGACATTACTGGATCGCTTAATGTTACTGGGAGTGTAACAGCTAATACTTTTGTAGGAAGTGGAGAAGGAATAACAGGAATTATATCAAGCTCTTATGCGTTAACAGCTTCACACGCATTAAATGGCGGTGGAGGTGGAGGTGGAGGAACTCCAGGTGGATCAGACACACAAGTACAATTTAATGATGGTGGATCATTCGGAGGCGATGCAGGATTTACTTTTAACAAAACAACAAACTCCATAACAGCAATAACAAACATTACTGCATCTGGCAACATAAGCTCTAGCGCTAATGTAATTGCAAAGACTGGATCATTTTCACACTTAGAAGGAAACTCTCCTATTACTGTAGGCGATCAAATCAACTTCCAACAACCATTAACTGCATCAATCATTAGTGCATCGTCTTATGTAGGCTCAATAACAAGTGCAACTACAGCATCTTATGCAGTATCAGCATCACACCTAATAGGAGGTGGTGGTAGTGTACCAGCTGGAACAGTATCTGGATCAAGCCAAATAACAGAGTTAGGATTTGTAACTTCAAGTGCTACAGCTTCTTTTGTAACAAATGCTGAAACTGGATCATTTTTAACAAATGCGTCAACTGCAAGTTTTAACAATTTAATTATATCATACCCATCAGGAAACTTAGTCCCCGGCAATGCTTCTACCTCATCCATTGCAGTAACTGTGGCAGATGTAGGAGGAAACAAGTATCACTTAGATGGAGTGACGACTGGATCAACAAACCTAACTGCAGGTAATTCATATAAATTTGATCAATCCGATGCTAGCAACGATGGACATCCATTCAGATTTTCAACAGACACCGGGGGTTCATCAAATTATGCAACTGGAGTAACAACAGCTGGTACTCCTGGAAACGCTGGAGCTTACACACAAATCTCAGTAACCAACACAACACCTACGCTATATTACTATTGCACCAATCACAGCAACATGGGACTGGGAGGTGTATTATCCATTATAACTGGTTCTGTAATCCAAAACGGATTCTTAGATATTACCGGAAGTCTTAATATACTGAGTGGGTCTGTGACTGTGGTTAGTGGATCTATGACTGTGGTTAGTGGATCATATAATGGTGATGGTTCTGGCCTTACTGGAATAGTGTCCTCTTCATACGCAGTAACTGCATCACACGCATTAAACGTATCTGTTCCAACATTACAACAAGTAACTGATCAGGGTGCTACTACGACTAATGATATAACAGCTTCTGCAAACATATCACTACCAACCAACGCATCCTCTATAAGATTTAATAGTGCAGAATTGCACGGTAGAACTGGAGGATCATATCCAGGTCTTACAATTAATAGTGGTGTTTCTGGTGGTGATAGGATTTGGTTAAGAGATGCTCAAGGAGCAACAGGCCCAGTTACAATGAGTTTTATTGGGTTAGGTAAAATTACTGGAGTACAGACTATTGAAAGTCAAGGAAACTACCCTCTAATTATTAGAGGAGGAGCAGGTCCAAATGATGCTAATGATGGTGTACAGATATTTACTGGAGATGCTTCTAATGTATATCAACAGAGATTTGCAATCGAAGCAGACGGCACTAGTGTAGATGCATATTTTCACAACATAAACGGATTAGGTATTAATGACACTACTCCAAGTGCAATGTTAGATGTTAATGGTAATATCAATACCACATCACACATAACAGCATCAGGCAATATAAGCTCAAGCGGTAATGTAATAGCCAGTAATGTGTTCCTACCAGGAGCAGGTAAAATATCCTTTGACGATTCATCAGATGGTACAGATCAATTTATCTCAGGAGTTGATAACCAAATTGCTATTGATGGAGATAATTTCGTAAAAGTATATGCAGATAAGTTTGTCACATTCTATAACACCAGCAACGAAGATCATTTTACAATACAACACGAGTCAGGATCAATAGTAACAGACTATAACGTAACAGCATCGGGTATAATTAGTAGTTCTGGATTTGTAGGTGATGGTAGTGGATTAACAAACCTACCAGCAGCAACAACTTTTCCATTCACAGGCTCAGCAATAATAACTGGATCATTAGTAGTATCAGCTTCATCCCACATTGATCTAGCAATACAAACTGGATCAAGCGCAACATCCTTTGAAACAACTAAAGTTTTTGGCGAACGAGTAGTATCCAACAACAATGCAGATTTTACATTTTTTCAAGATGAATACATAAAAATGAGCATAGACGAAAGCGCAAGTGACGTTGATGTAGAGGTATTACAAAACCCATCCTCAGGCCGAGTCCATTTTTTCAGTATGTGTAGTGATGGAACAGATGCTGCTGTAGATGGCCTAACTAGCAATACCCCAGCAATCCTGGAAACAGCTTTAAGCAACGATACTCAAACACTAGTGAGCGTGAATGCTCCTGATGATACAGCATGGCCAATCTATAAGTTTGACATTATTCGAACTAACGGAACCTATTACACTAAACGATATATTATTCATATTAAGAAAATGCAAAACCCATACAGTTAAAACATATGTTATACATAGCTAATATCAGAGAAACTAAAAGAGATGGCAACAAGACCAAGTCTTCAAGCAACTGCCATATAATTGACGCATCAGACGAAGCTGCGGCTATTGCAAAACTCAACAACCACTATACAACACTAACTTCAGGATCAGTATCCTACGAGATTGAAATTAAACAAATAAGCCCTACCATAAGTTAAAAATAATGGGTTACAAAAAAAACCACATATTTATATGTAAAGAGAATAGGTTATGAAGATTACAGATGAAGAGATGCAAAGCATTAAGACAATTCAAGAAGAGTACACACAAGTGGGCGTACAGCTTGTTCAGTTAAAGTTAGCACTAAAATCTAGCGAAGATTATTTAAAAAAGTTAAATGAACAAGAAGAATCGCTAAACAACGGTATTAGTGAGATTAACGAGAGAGAGAAGAAATTGGCTGATGATTTGAATGAAAAATATGGAGTAGGTTCTTTAGACATGAACACTGGAGAATTTACACCAAATTAACATCTAAATTTAGGTTCTGGGTTATAATTGACATATTTATTAAAAACAAAGAAAATTATAATATAATATCACTATGGCCGAGAAAATTGTTAGCCCAGGAGTATTTACAAACGAAAAGGACCTTTCCTTTTTACCCGCAGGTATCGCTGCCATTGGAGCAGCTATCGTAGGACCTACGAAAAAAGGCCCAGCCTTTGTCCCTACGATTGTAGAAAATTTTGACGAATTCATTGCTAAGTTTGGAGGACTGAGCGAAGACACTTATGTGCCTTACGCTGTTAAGAGTTACTTGAACGCAGCATCCACTGTAACTATTGTAAGAGTGTTACAAGAGGGTGGGTATGATGCAAAAGTTGTACACATCATTGCTTCTGGATCAGGAGCTGATAAGTTTTTAGTTGGATCAATATTCCCAACAAAAAATACTGCAGACGGAGCATCTACCGGTAACGGATTTACTGGATCAGTAATTCCAAACGGACAAAGTGCTACAAGCTCTATCAACTTCACACTAGCAGGAAATGGAGTGTCTTCGCAAGCATTAACTGCATCAGCAGATCCAGCTAACGTAAGTAACTTCAAAAACGTATTAGGAACATCTCCACAAGGAGCTAAGAAAGGATATGTGTACACTTACTTTGACAACTTTATGAAGTCAGACATAGGTACTGGTTCATTTATATATTTTGAAACCGGTTCAGTAAGCGCTTTCGCAGACTTCTCAAGTTCAGATGCAGGTAATCCTCAACCAGCTGCTACACCATATATTGTATCACAAACAATTGGTGGAGCTAAGTTAGATCTCTTCAAGATCAAAACAATGGCTGATGGAACAGACACAAACACTTCATTGAAGGTTAGTGTAATCAACACTGTATTACCAGGTGGAAATCCAGCAAGCGATTATGGATCATTCACACTATTGGTAAGAGAGTATGGTGACACTGATAAGAGACCAGTAGTATTAGAATCTTATTCTAATCTAAACTTGGATCCAGACTCTTCCAACTATATTGCAAGAAGAATAGGAGATAAATTCAAGTCAGTATCGGATGCAGGAATTGTAACTGACAACGGAGATTATGATAATGTATCTCAGTACATCTACGTTGATGCAGTTGATGATGTGAAAAACAAAGCAATCTCAGCAAATGTTAAGCCATTTGGATTTGATGCTTACGTATCACCATTATCAGGTTCTTATGGAACTATTGCAGTATCAGTACCAACAGCATCTTTCATAACAAAAGATACAGAAATTAACGGAGCATTTAATAAAAAGAAATACTACGGACACAACTTTGCTTCAACAAACGATGCAAGCCAATTACTTAAACCAATTCCAATTGGAGCAGTTGCATTAGCAAACAATGACTTCAACTTAGATGATTCTTTCGTACACCCAAGTGCATCAGCAGTAGACGGTAACTCTGCTATAACTGCAGGAGCAAGTATATCAGGATCAACATTCGCAGGAGTTGATATTTCAAACTTCTTGAAATTCACAGTAGGATTACAAGGAGGGTTTGATGGAGATGATCCAGCTATAACTAAGAAGACAGGAGCTAACATTACTCCAGGAAACTTGTTTGGAATGGATTGTACAACTGCTAACTCTAACGGAGCAAAAGCATATATCAAAGCATTAAACACAGTAAACAATCCAGATGAATTAGATGTGAATCTAGTTGTTGCACCTGGAGCTACGATAGCTGATCACTCAGCAATCACTAATAAGATGATTGAAGTAGCTGAAGATAGAGGGGATTGTTTTGCATTACTTGATTGTGTAGTACAAGGAAACACAATAGGAGCTGCAGTATCAGCTGTTGCTAACGGATCAATTGATACGAACTATGCAGGAGTTTATTGGCCATGGGTTAAAATCCTAGACACCGATAAAAACAAACCAGTATGGGTTCCACCATCAGTAGTACTTCCAAGAGTATTTTCTAACTCTGACAATGTAGCATATGAATGGTTTGCACCAGCTGGATTGAATAGAGGTGGAATTAGTGAAGCAATTGATATCGAAAAGAAACTACAACAATCAGATAGAGATGATCTTTATGATAACAGAATTAACCCAATCGCAACCTTCCCTAACCAAGGAGTGTGTGTATGGGGTCAGAAGACACTACAAGCTAAGCCAAGCGCACTTGATAGAGTAAATGTTAGAAGATTGTTAATCACATTGAAGAAATTCATTGCAAGCTCATCTAGATACTTAGTATTTGAGAACAACACAACACAAACTCGTCAGAGATTCTTAAACATTGTTAATCCATATTTAGAGACTGTAAAGTCAAGACAAGGATTATTTGCTTACAGAGTCGTAATGGACGAAACTAATAACACTCCTGACGTAATCGACAGAAACCAAATGTACGGTCAGATATTCATTCAACCAGCAAAAGCTGCAGAATTTATCGTACTTGACTTCAACATTTTACCAACTGGAGCAACATTTGATAACGCATAAAATTAGTACAACGACTATTTATAATAAAGAACAATTATGGCAAATTTAATAGAAAATGATAAAATGTTTTACACCAACTATGAGCCCAAGGTGCAAAACAGATTCATCCTCGAAGTCGATGGACTTCCGTCTTACTTATGTAAAAAAGTATCTCGACCTCAGTTAGAGTGTGGAGAAGTTGTACTAGATCATATTAACATCATCAGAAAAATGAAAGGTAAATGTAAGTGGGGCGACATTACAATTACCATGTATGATGCAATCGTACCTTCCGGAGCACAAGCTGTAATGGAGTGGGTTCGTACATCACACGAATCAGTAACTGGTAGAGATGGATACGCAGACTTCTACAAGAAAGATTTTGATATCTTTGTATTAGGACCGGTAGGTGATAAGATTGAGAACTGGAGTGTAAAAGGTGCTTACATTAAAACAGCACAATTTGGAGACATGGACTGGTCTACAGAGACACCGGTTGAGATCGCACTTACATTAGGAGTAGACTACTGTGTATTAGAATTTTAATTACCCGACCCTTACCCAACACCAACAAAAGAGGCCAACTATAAAAAGTTGGCTTTTTTTTATTCACGACTATTTATAGTCATAAGACATTTAGTTACTAAATAAAAATAAAATGAGTAAAGTTGTAAACGACGATTATCCAAATAATCAAAAAAATCCTTTAACCGACGAACAATTGAAGCAAATGGTGATGGCAGATCATGTCAGCTCTGCTACTAATGATGTGGAGCTTACCAAAGGCGAATCAACAAACGTACCCACAGAAACAATTGCACTGCCAAGTAGGGGTTTATTCTATCCAGAAGGTCATCCACTCAAATCAGGACAGATTGAAATGAAGTACATGACTGCTAAAGAGGAAGATATCCTAGCGTCACAAAACTTAATTAAGCAAGGAGTAGTAATAGATAAGCTACTACAGTCTCTTATTGTAACAAAAATCAACTACAACGACCTACTTACAGTTGATAAAAACGCAATCTTTATTGCAGCTAGAATACTGGCCTACGGAGAGGACTACGAAGTTGAGATCACTTGTCCGGATTGTGGTGAAAAATCTTCACACGTTATAGATCTTCAGCAGTTTGGAGAAAAAGAAATTGACTGGAACATCTTTGCGGAAGGAGAAGCAACTCACAAATTTAGTTTGCCAGCCTCAAAAAGCGAAGTGACTTTAAAGATGCTTACACATGGTGATGAAAAAGCTATTGAAGCAGCAGCAAAGGCAAACAAGAAACGATCTAAAATATCAGGAGTTGATAGAGATTTAACAACAAGACTCAAGCAAGTTATTGTTGCTATTGATGGTAATGAAGAAAGAGCTTATATCAATAAGTCTGTAGATAGTATGCTATCGAGAGATTCATTAGCTTTAAGAAAACACTTAAAGGTAGTGACTCCAGACATAGACACTACAATATATTTTGAATGTCCACATTGTGGCCACGAATCGA
>TARA_R110001606_G_scaffold635_4_pt1 | contig 14932 bp, 27 predicted proteins | sample TARA_R110001606 | Tara Oceans TARA_R110001606 (sample SAMEA4398315) | marine metagenome | biome: Polar Biome; feature: [SRF] surface water layer (ENVO:00010504); material: water (ENVO:00002006), including particulate matter (ENVO:01000060) such as... | depth 5 m | reverse complement strand
ACCGCTCTCGTGCGATGATCTTCCTCCAATCGATACTGTATAGCTTTTATTCTTGATTGTACCTTGATGTTAGCTAGAACACGACATGCCATTTCATGAATGCTTTTATCTGTAGCACTTGGATTAGGTCTATATGCTTGCCTATAAGCTTGACTACTATTCATATGCTCTTCAGCTATTAGCCTTGCGAACTCTGATTGTTTTGGTGTTATTGCCTGATCTTTTTGTCGAGGTATTTTTAAATCTTTTTGAGTGCCTCCCACTATTTTTAACTTTGGTTTTTTATCGTCTTTTTTGTCCGCCATAATTTTACTTCCTATCATTAAAAAAATAAGTCTCTCAGAAGTTAACACCTCATTCACATACTGTAAATATTATCTCATATCGTGAAACATCTATTAATAGCCCATACAAGCCCATACAACCATTTAAGGTGTTATAAGCTATGATATATCATAAAACTTTGTTTCGCAGTTTTTGGCTTGGGGCTTAAGTTACAGAGCATCACTAAAAAAAAGTTAAAATAAATCCAAGAAAAGTTGCTCCCCAATCTTACTACTATATAGAAAACAAATTTAACATTGGAGTTATTAAATGCGAAAACAAACAAAGGTTACAAATCAAAACAATATCAACTTATCTAAAAGTACAGATTATTTAGAGGCTGAGATTAAGAGCAGTTTCATTATAGATACTGAGAGATTGCAGTTTTTTATTAGTAATAAAATGATAGACGAAAAAGATATAAATGCCCTGATGTACAATCTTAAATGGGAAGTTAATTGTGCAATAGAAAACTATCTAGAAAATAAAATGCCTGCCGTTTTAGATCAATACAAAGATTATAGAATGTTTGCAAACACTACTGAGATAAAAGAATACAAGCCTCCAAAAGTTTAATTTAGCTTTTGGCTAGAAGTTTAGAAAAAAAAGATTTGAGTGTCAGTAACAGTTACAAGGGAGATTTACATTTATTTACATTTATTTACATAAAAGGGCTTGTATATACATTACCTAACTGATATATAAGTATTTGAGTTAAGTCACTCACTCGGGACAGACATCCCCCGTTTTAAAGATGACGATGGCGGTAAACAGTCCCGCCTCCTGAACGACTTAGAACCTCGTCAGACGATAAAAAGAAAACTCAAATCTTGAGGACTTGGCTTTGTAAAGATTGTCAGGAATTTTTGAGACATATTAAAAGGTTGTACGGGTTTTCAAAAAACGATAGTGGAGGCAAGTTGGTTGCCTCCTTGTTCTAGACTGTAGTTGAATGTGTGTTCAGCCTGATGATCTCTAAAGAGTGAAACAGTAATTTATTATGGAGTGACATATATGTTTACACTTACACATGACGATAAAATTTTATTAGGCAAGTTAGTTGATGCCTATTACATGGCTAATTTATCTGATGCTAATCCTGATGGAAAAGATTTTTGGAGTTCGTTATCTCCTGATCTTTGTTCGACAGTTTGCATGCCTCTAGAACAAGCAATGAGGTCAATCTTAAAGAAGTATGATTATATGGAAGTGAGTGCTTGGATCGGCGGTGGAATGTATATGCATCAAGTAGACACATTTGAAATTAAAGAGGGAGTTTAAACATGGTTGCAATCAGCAATAAAGAAGATCAGATCGTATCAATTAAAAAAGTAAATGCGGTCACACAATTCGACAACTTAACACCAATCATAAAGGATCAAGCAATGCAGAAAAATATTATTCAAGACTATGCACTTTCAGACGATAGCATTAAGACAATAGCCTCTTCAGAGGTTTTGGTCTCAGGTCTCAAGGATGTAAATAAAGAGAATGTCGCATCAATTAATGAGAGCAAAGTACAAGATCAGTATGTGCCTTTCATTGTTCACACCGCAAAGTTCCCAAGGACTGCAAGCGGTAATGTGGCAAAAGGTGTAACGTCTATCATGTATGATGATCTCATAAATCATTGCGGATTGTCTAAGTCCTCAGCCAAGTTGCTCAAGGAAACATGTGTAAAATTCTGTGAGTTTTTCGATGTTCCTAGTCAGGCAACACCTGAGTTTGTGAGACAGATTTTATCTGACAATGACCTCGAAAAGCAGACAGACATTGTAGCCAAGGTCTCAGGTAAAAAAGAAGTAACTTTAGCTGAGAAGATTGCTAAAATGGTTTACGGCAAAGAGGTTACCAAAAAAATAGATGGCATTGAGCAGACTGTTTTCGTAGCGACAGATTTAAATATGGATGAGATCGAGGAGATCGAAAGCCATATGGCGGATATAAAGAGAATTCGCATCGCAACTGACGAGGCTAATGCTGAGAAAAATGCTGAGACAAAAAAGGATAATAACGAAACTAATGATGTCCTTGATGCTCTTACGGGCTAATCGAATGCACAAATTGAGACAGATCAAAAGTGGTCTGTCTCTGCTTGTTCAGTCGAGCAATAACAACAACAATCATAATGGAGTAAACATATGAATAAAAATCAAGAAATAACTAAACACTTTGGCGGTCGAATTATACGAGGTGTTTTTAAAAAAATTGATGGCTCTCGCAGAAAATTTTGGGGAGTTCTCAAATATGAGGATAGGGATGTTCCTAACCTCGTAACAGTCTACGATTTTCGTAAATCTGAGTATCGTAGATTTAGGCTAGATCAAGGGGCTATTACATTAAATAGCGGTAAGATTTGGTACAAATACAATAGCCATAATGGTGTAACTTTAAAAACTAGGAGTGCTTAAATGAGATTATCATTAGCAAAAAAGATCATTGTCGAGGGCATCAAAAAAAATGTTGCTCAAACTTCAACTAAGCCAATCACTTTCCACCTTGAGGGGAGCATGGGAATTGGTAAAACTGCATTAGCAAAACAAATTGCTCAGGACTTAAATTTCTATTTGCAGAACATCGCACTTGCTCAGTTAGAGCCTACAGATATAGGCGGGATGAGAATGCCTCAGGGCGATAAGATGGTAGTTCTTCAGCCTGATTGGTATGTTGATGCAGATCGCATGTCTCAGCTAGAGGCTGAGGGCTATAAAGGTGTACTTTATTTCTTCGATGAGTTGCCTCAAAGCCCCGTTCTTAACATGAATATATTCGCACAAATTTCTGACGAATACAGAATTGGAGAATACAAGCTAGACAGATCAAAATGTTATGTAATGTCTGCGGGAAACAAGCTTTCAGACAAGGCGGGTACTCATACAATGCCAAGCCATTTGATCGATAGACTTACGTTCCTAGAGATCGAGCCAAACCTTGAGGACACTTGCAGTTACTTCGCTAAAAGTGGAGTTGATCACAGAGTTATATCATGGTTGAGATTTCAGCCTGAGTTCTTGCATCAGTTCAAAGTTGGAGTAAATGCTTATCCAACACCTAGATCAATCGAGAGATCATCTCAAATTATGAATTGGGACTTGGATGACGAGGCAATGGCTGAGGCTATCAGCGGTCAAATAGGAAGACCCGCTTATGCAAACCTTAAAACTCATATGGATGTACATGACAAGTGTCCTGACATTGATAAGTTAATAGCTGATCCTGATGGTGCTGAGATCGTTGAAGAGCCTGCGATTATGTATGCACTTTGTTCATCACTATCAACTAAGGCTAATGACAAGAACATAGGCAACATTTTGAAATACCTCAAAAGATTACCTAATGAGGAGTTTCAAGCTTTTGTTCTTAAGGATGCATTGTCTAGAGACAACAGTCTTAAGCAAAATAAAGATGTCAGATTGGGGCATCAGCAAAGGGCAACGGGAAATATCTCGTTGCCTAGAAGTTCAATTCAACTTTTAGGGAGTGTGCAGTATGCATGATTTACCAAGGAAGATCGCAAGATCAAAGGTCAGGCTTATGCTTGATAAACTGTCAAAAGGTTGGGGCTTTTATGCCTCAGTCCTTTATCAAATGCCAATGGTTGAGAAAAATTCTCTTCCTACTATGGCAACTGATGGCAAAAGTATTTTCTACAATGCAGATTTTACTGATGCCTTATCTGAGCCTGAGTTGGATGGAGTTAAAGTTCATGAGGCTTACCATCGTATCCTAAAGCATCATCTAAGGATGGGCAAAAGAGATGCTGAGTTATGGAATATTGCATGTGATTATGCGATCAATCCAATCATAATTCAGTCAGGTCTTGTTCTTCCTGAGGGGGCTTTGATTGATGCCAAGTTCAAAGGTATGTCAGCAGAAAAAATTTACGACATACTGCAAAAAGATCAGGGCGATGATGGGAATGGCGGTGGTGTTCCTCAGCCTCAGGAATGGGGCAATGTTGAAGATCAGGGCGGTGGTATGTCTGAAGATCAGATCAAGTCTGAAGAGGCAACGATTAATGCTCAGGTTGTCATGGCGGTCAACTCTATGAAGACTGAGGCGGGCAAACTTCCCGCTAATATTAAAGAGATCATTGACGAAATGAAAAGGTCACAGATTGATTGGAAAGATGTTCTTAATAGATTTATTGGCGGAGATCAGCCTGAGGGATATTCTTATCGCAGACCTAATCGCAGACAATGGTATCTTAATGAAGTTGTCACTCCCATATCTAACAAGGTTGGATGCGGAGATATTGTTGTTGGCATCGATACGAGCGGATCAGTTTCAAGTGTTGAGTTATCCCACTTCTTGGGCGAGCTAAATGCTATCGCTGAAAGCTCAGGTGCTGAAAGTGTCACGATCATAACATGTGATTACGATGTTCAAGATGTTGTCAGATATGAAAAAGGCGATCAGATCGAGGACATAGTGTGTAAAGGTCGAGGCGGTACAAGAGTTATGCCCGTCTTCGATTATATCTCTGAGAACAATATCAATGTCGATAACTTCATATATTTTACTGACATGGGAATATGTGATTATCCTCAGCAAGATGTTGGATATCCTATCCTTTGGGTATCAAGCGACATGAGAGGGGAAGAGGCTCCCATTGGAGAGACCACTTATCTCAAAGTTGCCTAGCAAAACAAAGTTATCCACAAGCCCGCTAGTTGGGGCTTGTGGTCAAATCATCAACTACTATCATTATTTGGAGTACAATTATGAGCAAGAAAAAGCCAAGTGCTATAAAACACAAAGTTCATTTAAATATTATTAAAAATTTACAAAGTTCATTAAAGGATTTTGATCTTGATATTGCTGATGTAATGTCATCAATGTATCAATACAGAACACATCCTTTATTTTGTAAGAAAAAAGCTGACAAAATGGAGCAGTTAAAATCATATTTAGATTATGATCAGCAACAAACTATAAGCAATTTGTGTACTATGCTAACATCTATAATAAGTTATAGAAAAGATTTAAAGACAAACTCTATACTTAACAATGAAGAATTCATTAAGCAGTTTGATGTTTACACTAAAGCAATACATTCATCTAATTCAACTGCTTATGATTGGTGGAGAAAAAACCATCAAAGAACTCAGGCAAAAGTTATCTGCGAAAAGGATACCAAAAAAGGTATTGAACAAGATGTTGACAAAACATGGGGCGATAGAAATATCCATGTTCCACCTTTATGGTATCATAAGGTTTGGAAAAAAGGTTTGTCAGGTGTTGAGTATAAAGGCAGACCTCATTTTGTTATCGATGTAAAGCATCATCCTATTGCTAGATTAGAGCAAGACAATATCAAAATGTACAAAGCTGATGTTGTTACTTCTAAAGGCGGTATACTTACATATATTGAAGACCTTTGGTTAGCATCATTTGAGACTAGCCCTCTTATAATAGAGAAAAAGGGCGGTTCATTGTGGGATACTAAGCCCGCTGAGTGTATCGTTTCATTAAGCCCTGAGTTAAGACGAGCAGAGACTAACGTCTCACAAAGAATAACCAATGGTGTTATTAATAATTTGTTAGATTAGGAGGTATCAAATGCAAATTAATTTAAATCAAAGCAATGTTAATCCAAGCGATTTAGTCGCTTGGGTTCATAAGGGGTATATGTATTGCCCCGTTCTAACAGTTGGAGATCAGATATTCAGCCATGAGATTGTTGACATGTCTGATCCTGACAAAGAGCCATTATTTTATGAGGGCAGTCTTCAAAAATTTATGGATCGTGATACGTTTATTGATTTTGTAGATTACATGATCAGAGCAACTAAATCAGGTCTGTAGAAGTTTAATTTAACTTTTGGGAGTTCAAAAATGAAGTACAATTTCAAGCACTATCAAAATAGAATGTATCAAGATAATTATTTAAAAAATCTTTATTTAAAAATTATTTTCTTTTTATCAGTATTATTATCAATATTAATTATAGGAGTTTTATAATGACAGAGTTGGAGATAATTCAAAAATTAGATGGCATCATTGCTGATCTAATTAAGGATGGATTGCATGATATCGCAATCAATATTGAGATCGAAAAGCAAAAGGTCGCAAAACAATTTAACCAAGCTGAGTTTAATAGTCAGCAAATAGATTTAGAGGAGTATCTATGAGCAAAATAAAATGGAAAGAACTTCAGCCTAAGAAATTGTCTTGGGCTGAGGCTATCTTAGAGGTAGAGGGATTAGTCAATGCTGAGGTATCAGACCTGAGAAAAAAAGGTAATGATAGCATTGCTGATCTACTACTTAAATCAATGAATGTAATTAAGAGAGGGCATTAAATGAATAAAGAATATCATTTAAAAAAATTAGATCGTCTTTATAAAGATTGGGTCTTGCATAGTAAATTTCATTTCATCCCAAAACCTATGGAGATAGAAGAATTTATGTCTGAAAATTATGAGCAGTTAACTCATGATCAATATTTCTTTTTGAGATCATTAATCAATGTAACTGCCCACATTCAAAATTTTGAGGAGGATGAAGAATGATAGCTTGTGATGGTTGCGGTAACATGTTCGAGGAATTCTTTGTTACCTTAGTTCAGCCTGATTATTATCGTTGTCAGTTATGTGATGATGATCAGGAGGAAGAGTTTAGAAAATTATATTTAACAAAAAAGGAAGTGAAAAAAATGGGAACATCAAAAGATATATTGATTGATGAAATCAATCGGAAAGTAAATGTTATCAACCATATTAAGACATGGCTCAGAGGAGAAATTTCTGATGTTCGATCTAATGATCATGATGATGATGTTGATAGCAGAGAACTTGGCATACTTGACGGAAGATATGAATGTGCTGAAAATTTAATAGAGCAAATAAAAAAATGGGAGAAAGATTATGAATAAAAAAGAAAATTGGAACAAGCCATATAGCAAAAGACTATATGATTTAATTCAATCTAATGTTGATAAAGTAAACTACGATAATGACGTTTACGAAAAATCATTAAGTGAAGATAAAAAAAAATATCGTGATCTAATGCAAGGGAGATTAAAAAATGATCGATAGAATATTATTATTCTTAATGGGCATATGTGTAATGCTTATGTCCATTGTAACCTTAGCTGATCCTGATGGATATTATATGCAAAGTGTAGAGGGAATATTTTTTACTTTGTTAATAGGTTCTATTGGATTAACAATGATACTTGTCAGCTTTGGCAGTATCTTTTTCAAGTCAAATAATTAGAGGGAGAGGTCACTCCTATTTGGTGGGCAAAAGTGGATGCCTGAGGTTTTTTTATAAATATTCCCCTCTAACCTAAATGCTATACATCCCTAGATAATTATCCCCTCACAAATTTCTTTGAGATTTTTATTATGGGCAAAACCTAGACCTCTTTAAATTATGTCAGGTCAATGTATGGAAAGCCACAAACAAAGGCTTGTTTAAGCCTTGTACAGAGGGGGTGCTACACTCCTCTGTACGAATACTACTAAATTTAACAAACATCTCTGTACAAGCCGTGTACGGACAAAGTGGAGAATATTAATGGATATTAAGAAAAAAGGCGGTCACACAAGCACTTATGAATTTTTAAACAAGGATATTAGAAATTCTCATAAAGACCTTGTTGAACGTAACAAAAAAATGACACCTCAAGAATTAGAGATGGATGAAAAATTTGAAGATGTTTCTACTGTATTATCAGACAGAGACAGAGACATTGGAAGAGTAAATAAAGTATCATCGTCAGGAATAGAACATAGGCGAGGCGGTAGTACATTTGAAGACTAGAAGTTAAATTAAACTTTTAGATAATTACCTACCTTAACAGAACCTAATAGACACAACAGACCTTTCGGAGGTCATCGTCAGTTCAACTATAAAAGGAAAAGGTAATGAAAAAATCTATTAATAAAGATAAGAAAAAGTTTTTACGTTTAATTTGTTTAACTGAAAATGAAAAGAAAATTATGCAAAAATATAAATGCACTAATTTAGCAATAAATAAATTATTCTTAAAAAGAGTTAATGGATAAAAAAAAATAATGAGGGCGAACTTGGAGAGGTTCGCCCTCGAGCGTAAGAAGTGAGATGCTGAGAAAACAATCACTTTCACAAAACATAATCCCACCTTTTAATTAAGTCAACTGTTTCCCCAACTTTCATAAAAATTTTTTATTGGCTTAACAATCCCAACTATATTATTTTCAATAAATTCAATATCAATACGACTTAAATTCTTATCAGTTATTACTTTTAACAGAGTGTCGTAAACCCTAGATCCACCTGCTGATCTAGACGATCCTAAACATTCGATAACTTTTCTTCTGAGAATTTCATTATCGTTGCTAGTAGTGTCGTGGCTAGATGTAATTTTAGGATTGTAGTTCGATGCCCTTACTCCCACCATGCCTGATCTATTGTAGTCCATCTGAAGTTTATCCAAGATCATAAAATTATCTAACGATATACTATCATCGAGTAGCAACTTGTCTAAGCAAGTTTGATCAACCACCCGCATTCTAACCTTATTTGATTTGCCTATGAACTCAGGCTTAACTGTTTTGTTTTCAAAATGGTACGTCTTCGTCATCTTCTTCTTTTTCATAATAACTTCTAGATGGATAAACAGACTTTGCTTTCGGTTTATTGTACCCGCTTGGTGCGAGCATGTCCTCAGCATGAGAACTTTTATCAACACTATTATACCTAGATGTTATTTTATCAAAAGACAAGTCACAATCCCCAATAGACCCTACCCAAGAAAATCTACATTTCCAAATCATAATCTGACTTATACTTGACGTTGATGGCTTAGGTCTGTGAACAGTCAGTCCTATATCCGCTTTAGCAAACCAACTGGCTGAACCTGATATATCATATCCTTTTGGCGGTGGCACAGTTCCATCGTCTTTTCTCATCATCTTTGTTGGATGAGCAACAAACCAAATATGAATACCATGAGCCTGAGCAAAAACTCTCAGGGCAGTCAACATGTCTGAAATCCAATCTGTCTCAGAAGTTAAATTATCTTTTGAGATATAGTTGTATGGATCGATCACAACCCCCCTAACTCCATGTCTCATTACCGCAACTTTCATTCTTTCCATAATGCTATCTAACGTAGATAGTGATCCATCAGCCTGATACAAAAATGAAAAATGATCTTGCACAAATTTCTTTCCCTCAATCAAATCTTCCTTATTTAATTTTGGTGTAATGCCATCAAAGAATGGTTTGCCTACATGCTTACTTATCAACTTAGCTATATGTATTCTAGGCTCATTTTCAAAAGAACATATTCCAAATTTCCATCCCTTTTCTTTAGCTATGTTTACCATTATCTGATCAACAAATTCTGACTTACCACTTGATGGATGCCCCGTTACAACTGTTAACTGACCCTCAACAATCGTATATAGCGGGTCTACTTCTTCGTACCCCGTTGATGCCCCTGAACCTACACCTTTCTCATATATCTCATCAACTTCCTCATAAAAATGTGAGGCATCGTAAAGACCTGAAACGGGATATGGTTTAGGATTTGATGCAATCTCATCCAACTTTTTTTTGCCATGCTTTACTAAAACTTCATTGGCATCCTTGCAGTCATCAGGGTAATCTAATTTGTAACATCTGTCCTTACCAACTCTTCTAGCTATCTCCTCAGCCATTGCCTGACCTGACTTATCGTTATCCATAGCTATAACAATCTTGTCACACAGTTCTAATTTCTTCTTGGCATTCCAAATAAACTTAAATTTCCCGTCTTCATGAGCATCTATCTTGCCATCAACCACTTTCATTACTGCCCCATGTGGTATCGAAACTACAGATGTATATCCCGCCTCGATAAATGAAAGTGCATCCATTTCCCCCTCACAAATAATTATCCAATCATTGGTCTCAACATTATCTATATTAAAAAAGTTAACCGCTGATCCTTGAGAAGAAAATCCCTTACTTGGGAATGACCTCAGCTTTGCAAATTCAGTATTACCTTTGTTGACATAAGGGAAAACCAAGCAAGGCATCTCTTTTTTTTCTGATGCAATGTAATGATTTTTAAATTTTACCCCTCCTATTTTTGCGGTATTTTCTGATATGCCTCTGCTTTTTAAATAATCTATACTCCCATTTTCAACTGATAAATCAGCCCATCTTTTGTCTACAGCATGAACCACATTGCTACTCCTTATCAGTCTAAAATTATTATCTCCAATTTTTACAGACCCATTTTGGTTGCAATGCCAACAATTATAAATAACAAGACTGCTATCCACTTTTAATGACATTGTTTTCTGATCTTTTTTCTTTCGCTTATGCGAACAAAAGGGGCAGTTAACCTTATGTTGACCGCTACCTAATCTAAGGGCATTTGCCCTGATATTTGATGCTAGTTCCATGTTTTCTCCTTACGCAATTTGAAAAAGATAGTTCCATAAAAAATAATCGTCAATGAAAAAAATTATTATTTTTATAAGTTTGGAAACCAAATACTTGCTTTCTCTTGCCCCCCATACTTGCCCATGTACTCCAAAAGTTAATTTTAACTTCTACTAGTATTACTAGTTATAACTAGTATATATATAACTAGTTTATATTATATATATTTATAACTAGTTCTTGTTATAACTAGTAGGGGGAACTTCTATTTTGAATTGTCTTCTTCAACTTCTCGCCCAAGTATCTCGCAACGATAGGTTTACTGTTTGCAATTTCAAATAAATATTTTTTTAATCTGCTCGCATTTAATTCTGCCATATCGCAAACCTGATCATAATCATCGCTGATAATCCATTCAGCCACAGATAGCTTTTCTTTTGCGGTTCCCAAATACAAATCAGAAATCGCTTGGCACATCACATGTTTCCAAAGCCGACACTCTGACATGAGTTCTTGGTCTCTCTCTATCCAATCCCCAATATATATACTTCTGTTTAACTTGTCTGTCGTTAGCATATATCTTCCCTTGCATACAATCCAAGATCACACTCTCATCTAGATCAGGTCTTCTTGAAGAGTAATATATAACTAACTCTACTTTGACATCTTTTTCAATAAGATTTTCTAATTGTGGGCATTGAAGAGCAAAAATCTTCTCATAGTTTCTAGCCTTATCTGATTTTATCAGGGCGGGTCTTTTCCCAAATGTAACTATTTTTCGTGAGTTTGACTTGCTTGCGGGTTCGCCCTCAATAATAAAATTTATTTTTTTTTGGGTTTCTGTTGACATAAATTGGTATTCCTATTATCTATAAAGTGCGTAAGGAGAAATGACATGAAGATAACCAATAACTTTGGTATGCCACAACCTTTTGTGGACTTTGCCATAAACGACAAATACAGTAAAGGTAAAGCTGACATATCTGTCACTACCTTAATCGACAGTCCTAAAATAAGATTAATGAAAGAACAGTACGACAGTCAAATAGAAGTCGATGCAGTTGACATGGTATGGGCATTGTTTGGAACTGCGGTTCATTCAGTTTTAGAAAATTCTAAACAGTCAGATAATGTTTTAACTGAGGAAAGACTTTACTCTGAAGTTGATGGATGGGTTTTGTCAGGTGCAGTAGATAGGCAAGAGGTTGACAAAAATGCAGATGGCACAGATGAGATAACAATTATAGATTACAAAGTTACGTCTGTTTGGTCTGTGATATATGGTAAACCTGATTGGGAAAAACAGTTAAATTGTTATGCTTATCTCGTAGATAACAAGCATAGCTTTTCAAAGAAAGCAGTTAAGAAATTAAAGATATGTGCAATCCTCAGGGATTGGAATAGAAGAGAGGCTGAAAGAAAGCCTGATTATCCTAAAGCCCCCATAGTATTCGTTGATGTTCCTTTGTGGGATTATAGCGAAAGATTTAAATACATACAAAGCAGAATGGCTATCCATCAAGAGACACAAATATTATTTGATATGCATAATGATGTTGGTCTTTGTAGCGATGAAGAAATGTGGAAAAAAAATGATACATGGGCAGTAAAGAAAAAAGGTCAGAAGAGAGCATTGAGAGTTTTAGATAGTGAAGAAGAGGCTATCAAATATATGGAATGGCACAATGAAACTGACAAAGCCTACGTCAAAAAAACAAATTTAGAAATGGAATTTCGTAGTGGAGAGTACACTCGTTGTGGCAACTATTGTTCAGTTGCTGATTTTTGTAACCAATATAAGGAAAGATAGATATGGCAGACAAAGTAAAGATACCTAAAAGAGTTGTTAGGAAAGTTAGAAAAAGTGGTTTTGTAAAATTAAAGCCTCAAATAATTGGGGATAGACCAAAGGATAGGTCTTTAATAGCAGAGCATATTGCAGAGGCTACGGGAAAGGCAAAAGAAGTAGAGAAAAATGTTTTCATTAGAGCCTATATTTATATAGGTAATTCATGGAACAATTTTATTAATAAAATGTTTGGTATGTAGGAGATTAAATTGAAAAGTAATATACCTGATAAGGTTGTAGAAACCTTAAAAGAAATTGGAATGAGCCACACAGATGCGGGTTGGAATTGTCATGGAACTTATGTTCTTTTACATAAGGCTTTGGAAAAAGTGGCAGTTGCTAGAAACATAAAGTTTGATGCTCCTCAAATATTAGAAAGTGACAGTAGTAAAAGAGTTGTTAGTCTAATGGTCATGGGTCATATGGGAGATAAATCTGAATGGTCTATAGGCGAGGCATCTCCATCAAATAATAAAAATAGTTATCCATATGCTATGGCTGAGAAGAGGGCTAAAGATAGAGTTATATTAAAATTAGTTGGTCTTCATGGAGATGTATATGCAGAGGATGAGGCTGACAGTTTCAAAGAAGAAAGACCTGAGGAAATAAAGGGCGGTACTGTTGAAACAAAAGATAAGGATAATCTTCCTGAGGCTAAGTTTGTTCATATAGATAATAGTGAAGAGACTGCAAAGGGAATAGAAATGATCAGAGAGGTCTTTATTCAATTCTTGCCAAGTAAGTCTAGTAGAGCAGACATAGTTAGTTTTTGGAAAAGCAACAAAGAGGCACGGGAAGTTTTAGAAAGATTATCCCCAAAGGACTACGAAGACGTAGAAAAGGCTTTCAAGAAGAGAGCAGAAGAAATTGTCAATGATAAAGGAGAAAATAATGGACAATAATCAATATCCCGCAACGGGTGGGCTATTTGCCCAAAGAGAAAAAAGGTCAGATAAAAGTCCTGATTACTCAGGAATGCTTTCATTAGAAATGGAAGTTGTTAACGACATAATAAAACAAAAGGAAGAGGGTATAAGCCAACCTAAAATTAATTTAGTTGGTTGGAAAAAGATGAGCAAGGCGGGTTCTCCTTATTTAAGAATAATAGGAAACATTGAAAGAGAGAGACAAGAGCAACAACATGGCTACACTAAAAGCAATGCCCCTCAGCCTCAACAACAACAATCATCTAGTGCTGAATTAGATGACGAAATACCATTTTAAGGGAGAGTTAAATGGAAGAAGAAAATAAAATTGCTAATGTTCATTTTGAAGCAGTCAAAACATCCATGATGCAAGATAAAAATGGAACAAACATACGTTTAACAATACATCCAAACGATGTTCCTGAGGCTTTGCATAAAGATTGGATTGGCTCAAGGTATATGGTTGCTATGGTTAAGTTAAATGAAGATGGCACACCTGATGAAAGGCAAGAAAATGACAAAGAAAAAGTCGGAGAATAATGCTGATATTCAATCAGACTATTTGACTTTAGATGGTGTTGCCAATTATCTTTCTATAAGTCGAATGACATTATATAATATAATCAATGACGAGAACTCTACTTTCCCAAAAAGTTTTGAAATAATTAAGTCTGAAAAGAACAGACCTAAAAGACTTTATAAGAAATCAGACGTAATCGCTTGGTTAGAAAAAAGCCCTAGAAGTTAAACTTAACTTATGGCTAGGTCTTTATATGAAACTTCACAAGATAGAAGATCAGAAAAACAAGTTTTAGACTATGTCTCCAAATGTTGGGGCATAGTCTATCACAAACTTCCAATGTCCTATAAGTTAGATTATTCTATGTATCGATCAGAACTGCTGGTTGGCTGGGCAGAAGTAAAATGCAGAACACATAATTTTGGAACATTCCCTACATATATAATATCTCTAGCAAAAGTTTTAGAGGCTAGGAGATTAGGAAAAGAAACAAATACAACTCCAATTCTTTTGGTGTCGTGGCTAGATGTATTAGCTTATTTGGATTTTTTTTCTCCTATCACCATCAAGCAAGGCGGTAGATCAGATAGAAACGATTGGCAAGATCAGGAGCCAATGGCACATTTTGAATTAAAATATTTTAAAAGAGTGGGAGAGGTAAATGAAGATGAAACTAGTAAATGGACTTGAAGATGCTTTTGTTGGAAGCACCATAAGTGCCTTCAGTAGAAAACAAGTGGCGATATACGATTATGACAAATGTATACTTATACTGATGCACGATAATAAATGGAGTGAAGAAGAGGCACTAGAATGGTTTCACTTTAATACCATAGGTGCTTGGGTTGGCGACAAAACTCCAATATTTATAAATCAACACAGTCTCAAAAATATAGATGATTATGAGGAGAATGACGATGAGTAAGAAAGATAATGTAAATAGACCTAG
>TARA_R110001606_G_scaffold26736_2_pt1 | contig 14943 bp, 11 predicted proteins | sample TARA_R110001606 | Tara Oceans TARA_R110001606 (sample SAMEA4398315) | marine metagenome | biome: Polar Biome; feature: [SRF] surface water layer (ENVO:00010504); material: water (ENVO:00002006), including particulate matter (ENVO:01000060) such as... | depth 5 m | reverse complement strand
GGCTACGAACCGAGCGGTCGGAGGTTCGAATCCTCCTGCGCCCACCATCCTTTACACACTCTGCTTAGAGTTTAAATAAGCAAGTAAAAGTGATTGGTTTAGTAAACCAAGCGGTCGGAGGTTCACTCTTTGAAGATACGTCCTGCGCCCACCATCATTTACTTATTAGTAAGAAACTCGAATTAGAGTATAAAAAAGTGGGCGCATAGCTCAGCTGGATAGAGTACTCGGCTACGAACCGAGCGGTCGGAGGTTCGAATCCTCCTGCGCCCACCACTTTTTATTTACTACTGAGAGTTATATTAGTTATTGCATACTAATATGTCAGAGAAGACATTAAAATCAAAATAGAATGTGGGCGCATAGCTCAGCTGGATAGAGTACTCGGCTACGAACCGAGCGGTCGGAGGTTCGAATCCTCCTGCGCCCACCACTTTCTATTAGTGTTAATTTATAAAGAGCCCGACACATGGTCGGTTTTTTTATTTTTAAAATTCGTACTAAGCTTTGTTATTAATTAGCTTAATGCGTCAGTCAAAGTAAGACTTTAAAATCAAAATAGAATGTGGGCGCATAGCTCAGCTGGATAGAGTACTCGGCTACGAACCGAGCGGTCGGAGGTTCGAATCCTCCTGCGCCCACCACTTTCTATTTAAAGGTAACCGAAGAGAGTCGGTTTTTTTATGCCTGAAATTTGCTGTAGGCTCGGGTTTATCACGCGCTTTTTAAAGTTGAAACCACCAACCGAGCGGTCAGAGGTTCACTCTTTGAAGATACGTCCTGCACCCACCACTTTCTATTTAAAGGTAACCGACGAGAGTCGGTTTTTTTATGCCTGAAATTTGCCTCATACTTAAAAGTATAAACCACCAACCGATCGGTCAGAGGTTCACTCTTTGAAGATACGTCCTGCGCTCACCACTTTCTATTACTATTAAAGTTAATAGAAGATAACCGACGAGAGTCGGTTTTTTTATGCCTGAAATTTAATAGAGCAACTGTCAATGAGGTTTGCTTTGAGATATGACAATTGTATGAACTTTTTATGGAGGCCGTTTTTATAGGATAATTTCATTTATCATATGCCTGTTATTTTATCACACTATGAGTTTTACGATGATCTCAAGAAGACAATTTATTATTAGTGCCGGTACACTCGCTTTTATGGGGCTTTCTCGTAGTACTTTTGGCAAAGTACCATTTCTTGACGTGAGTGAGCATTTAAGTGCCTATGGTCCGTTAGTGACTGATCCTAACAAGTTACTCGATTTACCAGCAGGGTTTAGCTATCAAGTTATATCAAAACTGGGTGATAAAATGGATGATGGCTTTACAGTGCCAGATAAAGCCGATGGTATGGGCTGTATTGCCCTTGATGATGAGCGGGTTGCATTAGTCAGAAACCATGAATTAAAACCAACTGATTTAGCAAAAGCAGATGTTAGCTTACAAACGCATAAAACGTCATTTGCTTATGACACTACTGCGCAAGGTGTTGCTTTGCCAGGAGGCACAAGTCATATTATTTATAATTTAAAAACCGGTAAAAAAGAGCAAGAATATTTGTCACTCACTGGCACGATCCGCAATTGTGCAGGTGGTATTACCCCATGGGGTAGTTGGCTTACTTGCGAAGAGACTGTTCTGACTAAAGCGGATGGCTTTAATCAAGATCACGGTTATATTTTTGAGATACCAGCCAACGCTAAAGGACTAGTAAACCCTGAGCCTCTCAAGGCAATGGGGCGGTTTAACCACGAAGCAGCTGCAGTTGATCCAACAACCGGTATTGTTTATCTGACAGAAGATAAAGGCGATAGTTTATTTTACCGTTTTATTCCTAATGAATACGGTAAGTTGAGTAAAGGAGGTAAACTTCAAGCTATGATGATTAAAGCACAGCCACAGTTTGATACTCGTAATTGGGTTACAGGGGTCATGCCTTTACAACACAATATGGCCGTTGAATGGGTTGATTTGGCGCAACCTGAAAGTCCAAAAGACGATTTAAGAATACGCGGCCACAAACAAGGCGCTGCACTTTTCGCTCGTGGTGAAGGGATACATTGGGGTGAAAAAGAACTTTATTTTTGTTGCACTAATGGTGGTCAAAAGCAGCTTGGGCAAGTGATGAAGTATCAACCATCAGCATTTGAAGGAACAGATAAAGAGCATTTAGCTCCAGGACACGTTCAACTATTTGTAGAAAGCACAGATAAGTCGTTATTTAACTTTGGTGATAATCTCACTGTTGCACCTAACGGGCACTTGATCGTTTGTGAAGATCAGTATACCGACGTGGTTGATAACCATTTACGTGGCGTAACACCTAGTGGTGATGTATATAATTTTGCCCGCTTAACAGCGCAAACCGAGTTGGCGGGAGCTTGTTTTTCTGCTGATGGCAACACCTTATTTGTTAATGTGTATTCACCAACAAAAACATTAGCGATCACAGGACCATGGCAGAGTTTTAAAGGCTAACTGGTGATTATTTAATGCTTATATACAAGTGCACTATGGCTATTTAGTAGTGCTAAGTGAGTTAATTTAAAATGCAGCCTTGCTGATCCGCTTCATACCTTAAAGTATAAACCGGATCAGCAAAGTATTTAGCTCAATTATTAATAACAATAACCAAACTAAAATAACAGGCTGAAGTTTAGGCGCAGGGTACGCGGCTCAATCGGGTGGAAGTGATTATCTTCAACGCCTTCAATAGGTTCACCAGCTAAGCGTGACGTGTAAAAGTAGTCAATATCGTGATCCGTACTATCAAATATATTTAATAGCTCAAGGCCCACTTTCCAATGCGTTTGTTGATAACTTACTAAACCATTAATGACTGTAAGCGGCTCTGAGCGTTTATCGCCATCACTACTGAGTATCCGTTTGCCAATGTGGCGTACGCGCAGTGAAGACTGCCACTGCTGGGTAATATGCCAATTAATGCCAGTACTGGCAACCACAGGCACTGCACCTTCAATTCGATCGTCATTTGAATCGATATCTAAGCGTGAATGTGTAAATGAGGCCTCGGCGTCTAAACTCAAGGCATCATTAAGCCAATAATACGCACTGAGCTCTAAACCGTAGCGTTTTGATGCATCACTGGCTTCAGTGTTACCCGCATCACCCACAAATAATAATTCAGAATCTAAGCTTAGCCACCATAATGCCGCTGATAAATTAAACCGTTGGTGATCAAAGTAGCGTAAACCCAGCTCTGCGCCATTGCTTTGCACCAGTAAATCAACCTTATCAGCAGACTCAAGTGTCACAGGATCTTGTTTAATGGTCGCTCCACGCGCATCATTTGAATGATACGACTGCCCCCAGTTGGCATAACCGGCTAGGTTGTCATTAAACAGGTAATTTAAGCTGGCTTTAAAGCTAACCAAATCATCATCTGCACTGCCTGAATTAATACTGTTATTGCTATCAACATCTGCGTCAAAGTAATCATAACGCACACCAAATGTGGCTTCGAGTGCTTGGCTTAAATTTACTTGTGATTGCCAATAGGCTGAGTAGCTGGCTTCGTCTACAGCATCTTCACGCACAGTACTTAAGCGTTGGCGCTGCTTGGTATTGTATAAACCAACTTGATCAATATCATCGCGGCGATATTCCACACCAACTGTATGCTGGATTAGCATATCTGCAAGGGTATCAGCAAATTGATAACTCAGTGTGCCACCACTAATTGTCCGGCTATCGACTTGTTGGAACTGATCGCCATTAATAGGATCATTTAAAAAGTAAGAGAAGTTAGAAAACAAGTCCATGTCGTAGTTGATCACATAGGCATTGGCTTTAATGTGCTGGCCTTGCCAATTTGCCGATAAACTATAGCGACTAGAGCTGCCGCCTACGGTCGTATCGAGTGAACCTAGCGCACTGATAATACCTTGGTCTACAGCCCGTTGTGGAATTTGATCTGCGGAATTCCAGCTGTTGTCATAAGCCATTGCCGTGACAGATAAATCGCCATCCCATGCTTTACCTACATAGCGTACTAGGGCATTTTTTTTATCTACATCTTCATTGATATCTTGCCAAGGGCCATCATAACCTTGCCACTCACTGGCAATAATTATTTTCCCGTTAGCAATTCCAATCGAGCCTAATGCCATCACGCGTTGGTAATTGTCTTTGCCAATTGTAAAGTCAAGTTGTTGATGTTTTGGATTATCAGCTAGATTAAATTCAGCACTGCCAGCGGTCGAAAAGTCACCTTGAGCGGCGCCATACGCACCTTTTTGATAATCTATAGTCGAAATTGTTTCAGGAATAATAAAGTTAAGGTCGGTGTAGCCTTGACCATGCCCATGGCTGCGCATATTAATTGGCATACCATCAATGCTGGTGGCAAAGTCAGTACCATGATCGAGATTAAAACCGCGAATAAAATATTGATTAGCTTTACCTGAGCCGCTGTGCTGTGTGACGGCCATACCTGGGATCAGTTCTAGCATTTCTGCGCTACGTAACATTGGACGGTTTTCTATTTCACCTTGGCCAATTACGCCACTTGATGCACTAATAGCCTCACCAATAAGTCCCGTGCGGTGTCCGTATATGGTAATTTCTTCAATGTTTGCAAGTACATTGGTAGAGCAAAGTAAGCTACCAGATAGAATTAAAAAAGTGCGCATTATCATTTCCTTATAAATAGATCGAAGTGTTTATATTTAATACTAGTACGTTTTAAGATGTTAATCGGATGCAAATATTTGCTTGCTGTGGAAAATATGTTATTTTCAATAAAATATTCCAAAAATAAAAATCATAAGGAATTTAATTTTGATTGTAATGAAACTGAAAAAAGCGGGGCTGAATGTTTTCAGTGTGAGCTTAGTAACTGGGCTTTTTGGCTGTCAGAGTCAGCCACAGCAAGAGACTGTTGCATCGTTACAAGAGCAACATAAGACGTTCTATCAACAGGTGATGTTGGCTGCGCCTGTCTTACCGGCTGATTTAACAAATATTCCTATGCAGGCGCATTTAGTTGCTAATCGTGTTGCGCAATCGCACTATAAAACGGCGGCGCAGGTTAATTACAGTCAGTTAGGGTGGCAGCAACGCGTGGCAGCAGATTGGCACTATTTTGATATTCCGACATCGCAGGGTAAGTTGTTAGTAATTGATTACCAACAGCAAGGTAACCAACTAGCGTATCGTTATTTAGCAAATGGTACCCAGAATGATTTATATGAGCCATGGAGTTCATCTAAAATTCAAGCTTTTAGCGGTGCAATTGCAAAAGTACGGCAAATAAACCCAGAGCTTGGTGCACATGCGCTAATAGGTGATAGCAATGTTGCTGATTTGATCACTAGTATTAATAGCTACGAGCATTTTGGCAGCGCTGATGGAAACTCTAATGCAATAGCGAGCTACTTTATTAATGTTGCTGGGCGTGATTATTTAAGTAATTTATTTGCAGATAATTGGCTAAAGCTTAATGATTCTCGCATTATGTTTAAAGGTGCTTATGCTACAGAGATTTTTACTCCTAGCACGATTCGTTGGCAAAGTACTGATAGTGATGTTATTGCTAGCAATATCGCTTATTTTACTGTTAATACCGATGATCCTGCTTATTTAGACTACCGGTGTGATGGCTGTGGTTTAACCGGTAATAAAGCCATGACAACTTTGGCTCAAGCTGAGTGGTTAAAACGTTTAGCAAGCCACACTCGAGAGCCCTTAACTCAGCAGCCTTTACTACAAGCACAAGACATTGATGTACTATTTAATGGCACCGGCAATACGGATGAAACCGCTAAAGTGGGTGGTATGATGCAAGGGCTCAGTCAAATGATCACTGACTCTTTAGCGCAAGCGCTTGCACCAGACGATACTCGCCCAGCAAAACAAATTTTAGACGAGTTAACGCAGGGGCAATGGCGAGTTTGGCAAAAAATAGGTTGGGGTCCAAGCGAAACACGCTCAACCACAGAAACTGTCATGTTGGCTCATGTTTACTTACCGTTTATTCAAGGTGGACGCGAATTTACCTTAGCGGCACAAAATAGTGTGCCAGGTGCAAGTGAAAAAAACTTAGCCGTGGTTGGCTTAAAAATGCAGGTTAATTTTATGCATGCATTTAAACAGTTACTGATACCGCAAAAGCAATAATAAGTAGCACACAGCACGACTTACCAAGCAAATTGATAATAGGGAACCTACGAATGCGACATACATTTATCGCCCTGAGTATTTCATTAGCAAGTATTATTACCATGGCACCCGTCATTGCGGCGGCTAACACGTGGCAATCAGATGTCATCGGGGTCACTCAATCTCAATTAACCCCGCAGCACTGGTTAAGCCAAGTGACAGATAAAACTCTGATGAGTGCAGCGCAAATCGCGGCATTTAATAAACAATTGATTGCTGACAATGAACATATTGTCGATCCACTCGATTTTGCCTCTCAGCTAACTCGTGAGCAGTTAAAGGCATATATACTCAGTATTAGTGCGGTACCAAAAAGCCCGCGTTTTTACCCTAATGGCGTGGCATTAAGTAATAAGCATTTTGCAAAATATCTAGCCAATTTGAATTTAGACGCTGTGACAGATAATAATCAAGTTAGTTATGCCATGGTGGTAAAGCGCTCAGTCCTGCGTACTTTTCCAACGTCGGACCGAGTATTAAATAGTGGCTTAGATAATGACCTAGATCGTTTTCAAGAAAGCGGATTATTCCCTGGTGACACAGTGGCTATATTGCATGAAAGTGCCGATAAGAAATGGTTACTTGTGCGCGCTTATAACTATCTAGCATGGGCGCCCAAAGCTGATATTGCGATATCGAATAAAAGCACACTTCGTGAATTTAAAAATAACGATGACTTTTTATTGATAACTGGCGCAAAAGTAAATACCGCTTACGTGCCTAATGATACCACTACATCGCAAGTGCAATTGGACATGGGCGTTCGTCTGCCTTTAATGCCGGCAGATAAAACCCCTCATTTATTAAATGGCCAAAACACCTACGCTAATTATGTTGTGCAACTGCCAACCCGCGGGGAACAAGGTCAGTTAGTTATTAAGCCTGCCTTGATCAGTCGCAGCAGTGATGTGCATTTAGGGTATTTACCTTACACCCAACAGCATTTAATAAAACAAGGGTTTAAATTTTTAGGCGAACGCTACGGTTGGGGACACGACTATAATGGCCGTGACTGCACTGGTTTTGTTGGCGAAATATATAAATCATTTGGTCTATTAATGCCGCGTAATTCAGGTCAGCAGGGGAAGGGAGAGTATGGAACAAATCACCGTTTTGATAAAACCAGCAATGAAAGCGATAAATTAGCGGTAGTTAATAACATGCAAGTGGGCGATTTAATTTATATACCAGGCCATGTAATGATGTACTTAGGTGAACAAGACGGTCAACCGTATGTGATCCATGATGTTAAAGGGTTGGGTTATAACAAGGCTGATGGTAGTTTTTATTCAAGTTCACTTAATGGGGTATCGGTAACGCCTTTATTGCCACTGCGTTTATCGCAAACTCAGAGCTATTTAGACCGTACTTATAATATTAAGCGTATTCGCTAGGAGTTAAAAATGAAGATTACGGCGATACGTTTTGCCAAACTTAAAGTGCCATTAGTTACGCCGTTCAAAACAGCGCTGCGTGAAGTGAGCTATATTGAAGACTTAGTGGTGTTAATTGAAACCGATAAAGGCGAAATTGGCTATGGTGCTGCGGCATCTACGCCAGTAATAACCGGTGATACTCACCAAAGTATCCTTAGCGTTATTAAACAATTTATAGCGCCAAAACTAATTGGTATGGAAATCGAAAACCTCAATCAAATTTGCCAAGTGATCCAATCAAGTGTGGTGGCAAATTACAGCGCTAAAGCCGCACTCGAGCTGGCTGTTTATGACTTGTGGGGTAAATTATATCAAGCGCCGCTGTATAAATTGCTCGGCGGTGGTAGTCAAACATTACGAACTGATATCACTATTAGCGTTGATAATATTGATAAAATGCTCAGTGATTGTGCTGTGGTTGTAGCGCAAGGTTTTGATATTTTAAAAGTAAAAATTGGCAATGATTTACAGCAAGATATCGAACGAGTGAAGGCGATTTATCAAGGTTTTGGCCAGCAAACGCAAATTCGTTTGGATGTAAATCAGGGCTGGAATGCTAAACAAACGGTGTTTGCTTTACAGCAATTAGAAAGCCACAATGTTGAATTAGAACTTGTTGAACAGCCAGTGAAAAGTGATGATTTTAAAGGTTTAAAGTATATTACTGAGCGGGTAAATACGCCGATCATGGCTGACGAAAGTGCCTTTTCGCCCAAGCAAGTAATTCAATTATTAGAGCAAAATGCTGTTGATATTATCAATATCAAAGTCATGAAAACGGGTGGCTTAAGTCGTGCTATTGAAATTGCCAATATTACTGCACAGTATCAAGCTGATTGTATGATCGGTTGCATGTTAGAAGGCAGTATTGCCGTTGCAGGTGCGGCGCATTTAGCGTCTGCAAAAGCCCAGCAGATCAGTAAAATAGACTTAGACGGTCCAGCGCTTGGCCAATATGATCCGGTGCAAGGCGGTGTGGAATTTAATGGCCCAGCGATCACGTTAAGTGATGGTCCTGGCTTGGGGATTAAAAGTATCGACACATTACAACCGATAAACGATGGAATTTGGCCGTTATGAAAAAAATAATAATAACATTAATCACCACAGCAGCCCTCAGCGGCTGTGCAAATAGTGCAAGTACATCAGCAGCTGCAAGTGCTGCAGTTATCCCACAGCAAAGCCAACAGTTAGTGGTGGTGGTTGCAGATGATTGGCAAGCCATTGCCGCACAATTGTATCGATTTGAGCGTGTTGCAGGACAATGGCAACAACAAGGCCAAGGTCACAGTGTGGTACTTGGGCGCACCGGTCTTGCGTGGGGTATTGGTTTACACCCAGCTCAAGCGGGCGAACAAAAACAAGAAGGCGATGGTAAAGCTCCCGCTGGTATTTTTGAACTCGGCACCGCGTTTGGTTATTTAGATTCATTAAAAACCAATATGACCTACCAAGGCATGACTGCTGACGACTATTGTGTTGATGTCAAAGGTTCGCCATTTTATAACCAGCTAGTTAATAAGTCAGTGGTAGGAGAGGCTGCTGTCAAAGACTCGTCTGAGTGGATGCGCCGTGATATTTACAGCCAAGATAACCTTTACAAAAAAGGCTTAGTGGTTAAGCACAATAGTCAAAATGTTGATGGTGCAGGCAGTTGTATCTTTATGCATTTATGGCGCGCAGAAAATAAACCAACTGCCGGTTGTACTGCAATGACTGAGCAGAATATGGATACCTTGTTAGCTTGGTTAGATGAACAGAAAAAACCATTGTTAGTGAGCTTGCCTAGCGAACAATATCAACAAAAACAATTGCTTTGGAAGTTACCAGCGATTAAATAATACGTGTACAGCCACGCGATCGCGTGGCTTTACAAAGTAAATAATAAAATTGTTTTCTTTTTATTAATTTAATGGAATAATATATTCCATTAATTGGTTTGAAATTGGGATAATAAATGAGTGCACAATACACCTTGCTTGATTGGCTCGTATTCGCAAGCTACGGAGCAATTTTATTACTCAGTGGTTGGTGGTTTAACCGTAAGCGCGCCAACTCAAGTAAAGACTTCTTTTTAGGCGGTAATAGTATGCCGACCTGGATGGTGGCTATTTCGGTATTAGCTACTTCACAGTCTGCTGCCACTTTTATTGGTGGACCTGATCAGGGTTATCAAGGTGATTTATCGTATTTAGCGACGAACATTGGCGCATTCATAGCTGCATTTATTGTTTCTATTTTTCTGATCCCTAAGTTTTATCAACAAAAAGTGTACACCGTTTATGAACTGCTTGAAAAGCGCATAGGGCCAAAAGCTAAACGCCGCAGCGGCTTAATGTATTTATTTGGCCGAGTGTTCGCCAGTGGCGCACGTCTATATATGGCCGCGATTGCAGTAGCGATGATTTTATACGGTAATATAGCCGCAGAAAGTGTGATTATAGCGACTTTGCTATTAGCACTTGTGGGTTTGTTGTATACCGTATTTGGTGGTATTCGCAGTGTAATTTATTCTGATGTGCTGCAAAGTGTCGTATATGTCAGTGCTGCGATTGCCGTTATCTGGTGTTTGTTGGTACTGATCCCCGCTGATTTTTCAACTATTTTAGCAACCTTAAATGAGCCAACCCCCGGTGCTGATTCAAAGCTGGCAATTTTCAAATTTGATTTAGATTTTGGCCCAAGTGGAGTGTTCAATATGGCGTCGGTATTAACCGGCTTTGTGTTACTTAACATTGCCGCCTTTGGTCTTGATCAAGATATGACACAGCGTCTACTGACGTGTAAGAGTGACAAAGAAGGCAGTAAAGCATTACTACTTTCTATCGTGATGGTTATTCCCGTGATGTTGGTATTTATCTTTATTGGTTTATTACTTTATATCGTTTATCAGCAGCCAGCATTAATGAACAGTGACGGTGCGCAAGTCGTACAAGAATTTAATGGTGAAAAAATCACTATTTTTATGTACTACGTACTTAATGAGGCCCCTGCTGGTGTTAAAGGTTTAGTTAGCGTCGGTATCATTGCCGCGGCCATTTCAACATTAAACTCCGGTTTAAGCTCGATGTCGTCGGTCATTGTACAAGATTTATATCGACCTTATTTAGCAGCTAAAAATAAGCAAGTTGCCGATAACCATTTTGTTAAAGCTGGGCGTATTGGCATGGCGGTTGTGAGCCTATCATTAGCATTAATGGCCATAGTTTGTTATTTCTGGCAGCAATACAGTGATATGCCGCTTCTTAAGTTTGCGCTGAGTGTGATGGTGTTTTCGTACAGTGGTTTACTGGGCGTGTATTTTACAACACTATTTACTAAACGTGGCAGTGAAGGCTCAGTATTGGCGGCGTTAATTGTCGGCTTTATGATCACTTTATTCATGCAACCATACATCATTGATTGGTTATTGCCGGCAGCAGATCGCTTCTATTTAGGCTTTACTTGGCAGTTATGTATTGGTACTGCGTTGTCGACTTTAGTGTGTTGTTTAGGTAAACCTCAACTTGCCCAGCGCGGCCAGTCAGCTGTAGGAGCCCAATAGGCATGAACATTGACTATATACTGGCTATTGATGGCGGGGGTACCAAAACGCTGGCGAAATTAGTGAATTTACATAGCGCTGAAGAATTTACTGCGCAGGCTGGTGCAGCCTCAGTTTATAACGATTTTAATACGGCGCTTACTAGTTTACAGCAAGTGATCACTAGCGTATGTGCACAAAGTGGCGCTAAGCATAGCCAAATTTTGGCGGTAATGGGACTTGCGGGCGGCTCGTCTAAAGTGTTGGCTGAGCGAGTAACTGCAAGCTTACAGCTAGACTGTGATATTAAATTTGCGCAATTGGGTATTGTAAGTGATGCAATCACCTCATTATATGGTGCAAATCTAGGTCAGCCAGTTGCAATGTTAGCGTTAGGAACGGGCGCTGTAGCAGCAAGATTATCCGCTGATGGAGAAACAAAATTAATTGGCGGCTGGGGTTTTTCGGTTGATGATTTTGGCGGTGGTGCGCGCTTAGGGTTAAGTGCTGTGCAATGCTTGTTAGATGAAATAGACCGCTTTGAGCAACCTAAAAGCCTGCTAACGCAACAGCTGAGTGAACAAGTTGGCCGTGAGCGAGAACAAATATCAAGTTGGTTAATGAAGGCCAAAGCGTTAGATTATGCGCGTTTTAGTCCTTTAATCTTTAGTTTAAAAACACAGTGTATAATAGCCGATACGGTGCTTAGTGAGCATGTTCGACAAGTCGAGAGATTGATTGAAAAATGTCGTGGTCAGAGCCAGTTACCAGTCATAATTATTGGCGGTTTAGCGGACGTAACCATTGCATTATTAAATGAAAATACACAACTGAATTTATCTCCCCGTCAAGGGGATTCGTTAGCCGGTGCGGTGATTTTAGCCAGCGACCGCATTAAACAAATTGAATACACAAGGATTACACAATGAGCCCTGAGTCTAATTTTAATCAGCAGCGTGCACTTTTAGAAGAGCTGAACGGGATTGTGTCAGAAGGACAAAACTTAGATACGTTGGATATAGATTTACTCGATAGTCGCGAAATTTTAACCAAAATAAATTTGGAAGATCAAAAAGTTGCCGCTGCTGTAAAGTTAGTGATCCCAGAGATAGCCAAAGCGGTCGATCATATTGTAACGGCATTTAAGCAAGGCGGTCGTTTAATTTATATTGGTGCCGGCACCAGTGGTCGCTTAGGTATTTTAGATGCTGTGGAATGCGCGCCAACTTACAGTGTCAGCGATCAACAAGTAATGGGAATAATTGCTGGTGGCGAAACGGCTTTTAAAAAAGCAGTTGAAGGTGCCGAAGATAGCTTAAAATTAGGCGTAGAAGATCTTAAAGCCGTTAATCTACAAGCTAAAGATGTCGTGGTAGGGATTGCCGCTAGTGGCCGTACACCTTATGTGCGAGCAGCCATTGAGTATGCAAAATCAATAGGATGTATCACCGTTGGAGTAACCTGTAATCCTAACTCCGCGGTAATGAAACTACCTGATATTGGTATTTGCCCGGTAGTTGGCGCTGAAGCGGTAACTGGTTCAACACGTATGAAATCGGGTACTGCACAAAAGTTAGTATTAAATATGCTCAGCACAGCCAGTATGATCCGCACCGGTAAAGTCTATAAAAACTTGATGGTTGATGTGAATGCTAGCAATGAAAAGCTGCATGCTCGTGCGATCCGCATCGTAATGCAAGCAACCGATTGCACTCATCAGCAAGGAGTCGATGCGCTTGCCCAAGCAAAACAAAGTGCTAAATTGGCTATTTTAATCATCTTAACAGGCAAAGATGCCGCCCAAGCTGAGCAAATGTTAACCCAAGCGGATGGTTTTTTACGAAAAGCGGTGGAACTATAAATGTTAATTAGATTATTGGTTATATTACAATGCCTAATTTTGAGCGCATGCGCCCACAACAGCACTGACGATGCAATCTTAACTGATACACCGCAAGTAAATTTAAGTGTTGGCGCTTTACAATATCAGCAGTACCTACCACAACTTGAGGGCAAACGAGTTGGCTTAGTCGTTAATCAAACTTCACAAGTTAATGGCACCCATATAGTCGACTTACTGCGTGAAAAAGGCGTGAATGTTACTAAAATATTTGCCCCTGAACATGGTTTTCGTGGCGACCACGATGCCGGCGCGCATGTAAAAAGTACGGTGGATGCAAAGACCGGTATTGATGTGGTGTCTATTTATGGCAGTAATAAAAAGCCAGATACCGCTGTATTAAGCGAATTAGACGTGATTATTTTTGATATTCAAGATGTTGGTGTGCGTTTTTACACTTATATCAGCTCAATGCATTACATGATGGAAGCTGCTGCTGAGAATAATATTGATTTTATTGTACTTGATAGGCCAAACCCGAATATTGCTTATGTTGATGGGCCAGTTTTAGATTTAAAATTTCAGTCTTTCGTTGGCATGCATGAAATTCCTGTATTACATGGTATGACAGTGGCCGAGCTGGCAAAAATGATCAAAGGTGAAGGGTGGATAAATAAAGCTTCGTCACTAAACTTGACGGTTGTGCCTGTGGCGCATTATCGCCGCGATATGACGTATAGTTTACCTGTTCAGCCAAGCCCTAATTTACCAAATGATCAGTCAATTGTGTTGTATCCATCATTATGCTTTTTTGAAGCAACACCAATTACAATTGGCCGTGGTACAGACTTTCCATTTCAAGTGATAGGTTATTCACCGATTGCGTTAGGGGAGTTTAGTTTTACTCCGCGCGCTATTGAGGGAGCATCAATGAACCCTAAATTTAAAGGGATAGAGGTGCAAGGTCTTGATTTACGCGACAGTACAATCAAAGGACTAGATTTAAGTTTATTTATTACAGCCTACAAAACTTTTACGCAAAACGAGCAAACGTTCTTTGAACGTGCTGGCTTTATGGATAAACTTGCAGGCACTGATAAGCTGCGCTTAGCTATCGAAGCCGGCCAAACAGAGCAGCAAATCAAACAAAGCTGGCAACAAGATCTAGCTCGCTTTAAACAGCAACGCGCAGCATATTTGTTATATCAATAAGACTATTTTCATTTATAAACCTTTAAAACGCAGCTTAGGCTGCGTTTTTTTATTGCGCTTAGAAAAGTTCAACTGTATGTTCTATAAATAAAATTTAAAGGAATAATAATGAAAAAAGACATTTGGTATAAAAAGCCGGAAATGATAGTTGCTTTTTCAGCGTTATTGATAAGCGTTGTTACAACAATAATAGGTATTTACTCAACGATGATTGATCGCTCTTATGCAAGGGCTTCGGTTTGGCCGAGAGTTGAGTTGTATAGGAGTTTTTCACCTAAGGATGAGCTATTTAGTTACGGTATAATGAATAACGGCACAGGTCCGGCAATTATTAAATATGTCAAAGTAATCTATAATGAGAAGCCCATTAAGAAATGGTCTGATTTTATAGCTGCAACGAACTTAGTTCAATCACATATCGGTACACGTATTCTACCAAGTCAAGCGAATTTTAGTGCGGTTTCCATAAAAGATAAGGCTTATTTAACAGAAATTCTTAAAATGGATGAACAGATTGCAATCGAGCTGTGCTATTGCTCTATTTATGACGAATGTTGGCTGGTTGATAGAAGTAATCAACCAATAGAAATAGCACAATGTGAAATTAGCGACGAACAGCGATTTATGCAGTAATACACGTATTTTTGCAATAAAAAAGGCCACAATTGTGGCCTTACCATGGATGGGGAAATAAGCGCCCATTGAGCGCTTACTTTAATCCATAAGATTAAAACTTAAAGTTAACT
>TARA_R110001606_G_scaffold78220_5_pt1 | contig 14945 bp, 13 predicted proteins | sample TARA_R110001606 | Tara Oceans TARA_R110001606 (sample SAMEA4398315) | marine metagenome | biome: Polar Biome; feature: [SRF] surface water layer (ENVO:00010504); material: water (ENVO:00002006), including particulate matter (ENVO:01000060) such as... | depth 5 m | reverse complement strand
GCTAATATTTCTCTCCAATCTCTTTCTGGATTATCAACATTATCTGCGTTTGGAAAATCTGTTGGTACTTGACCATTTGTAGGATTTACTAAACTTCTATTCGTATCAAAAGCATCATCTAAACCATCATTATCTGCATCTAAATTAGAAGCAACTTTTTCTGGAATTCCGTCACTATTTAAATCCCATCCTTCAATAATATCATCACGAATATCATTATCAGAATTGACATCAACATAATCAAAAAGCGCATCGTTGTCTGTATCAATAGGATTAATTCCATTTGCATGCGCAGTATCTATTCCTGTGGATGAAACAATGCCACTCAAAGGTTTGTAATTGGATGTTAATTGTGCTTCAATGGTATCTACAATACCATCATCATCTGCATCAATATCTAAATAATTCGGATTTCCTTTTGCATCCGTATTCGGAATTGTATAGGTTACAACTGCGTTTTGAGAATCATTATTTTCTATAGAATTATCCAATCCGTTTGCACCAACAGCATTATTTGTTCTTCCGTTAGTATTGGTATCTTTCGCTTTATTTCCTGCTTCCACAATGTCTAAAATACCATCTCCATCGCTATCTAAATCAAAATGATTAGGAACGCCATCGCTGTCAAAATCAAAAATATCCACAATTCCGTCTCCATTTGCATCTGCACCAAAATCTATATCTCTGTAATTTGGGATAAAATCGGCATCATCATCATTTAAAGGATTTAATCCATTATATTCATCAATATCTAAAATAGTATCATTGTCGTCATCAAGATCAATGGTATTTATAATTCCGTCGTTATCTGTATCCGTAGAAGCATCAACATTTACAGAGTGAGAAGAGCTTGTTGTATTACTTAATGGATCTTTCGCTGTAAAAACTGCCGAGTTGAATCCGATACAAGATTCTGCATAAAGAACCGTGAACTCTACGGTAATAATTTCGTTTATTTTTAGCAAACCCGATGTTCCATCAAAAAAATCGGTATCGGTAATACCATCAAAATTTACATTTAAAGTTGGGTTTGTTGTTGCTGTTGAATTCTGAATAAAAGGTTTACTAACAGAGATAATATTGCCACCACAAATGCTATTTAAATTATCTTTTAATTGCAAATTATCTAGTTCTACAGATTCGCTTGTATTTTTAATCGTAATTCGAAATGTAACTTCTTCTTGTTCTAAAATAGTATTCGGTGCTTTTTCTACGGATGAAATTACTTTATTCGTAGTAGTTGACTTGCTAAAAACGAATCGCATGCTTTTTGAGCTACAATCACATTGTAAACTAGACGAAACACTCTGTGTTGGTGAACTTGCTTCATAATATCGATCTAAATGATTTCCTAAATTATCTGACCAAATAACATACGAATTTTCTCTTTTATCAGAAGCTATTGTTTCATCTTCTCCGTCAAGAGCGCCTTGAGTTTGCGATTTATCATTTTGATAAAAATAATTGTAATTTGTGGAGTTATAGGGTAATATTAAATGAAATACTTCTAAAATTATTTTTTCACCCGGTGCAAGAGATGCATTTGGCATTAATAAAAAGGAATCTGAATCGCCATTATAATTGTTATTTATAGCAACACTCGGACCTGAAATTTGTGTGATTTTTAATTGATCAAAAATAATTCCGTTATCAATAAAACTACCCAAACCCATATTAAAGTTTACATTATTAGCAATCGATGTGCCTTCGTTTGTAATAATTACTGTGTTTGTATAATCGTAGGTTCCGTCAGAATTTATAGTTCCTGGAGGATTATCAATTACCGATCTTGGCGTATAAAACTCTGGCACATACAAACCAGCTGTTACCACAGCTTCTGTGGTATGAAAATCTGTAAGCAACATAGGCTCTGAATCACTACCTCTATCTGAAGTTACATTTAAGGTATTCAAAAAATCGATTCCAGAACCAGATGGTGTTGGATTTGGCCTGCCGTTACAAAAAGGGTTTATGGTCACACAAAAAACTAAGGTAATATTTTGCCTTGGATATAATGTTAAATTATTGATGGCAGCAGTATTTAAAACGGAGTTTGAGGTTCCGTTTGAAAAATTAGGGTTCAATGCAGAATCATCAAATTCTCTTGGGTAACCAGCATCATTAATATAATCTCGCGTAAAGGTATTATTATAAATATTAACTTCATCTACATTTGTTACACAACCAAGACCAAAAGTTGCCTGTAAATCATCTATGATGTCTATATTTTTGATTAAACTAGTAGGATGATAATCTCTAGCTGTACTATTATTTATAAGAACAGCAGTATATCTTACTTTATATTCGCCATTTGCAGTATATCCTTGATTACAACTTCCTAAAAATGATATTTCTAATAAATTATCGATATGTTCTACTGTTAACCATAAACTAGAAGTTCTAAAAAAAGTACCATCAGAAATGGTATAATTTATTACTGGAACATCATCTCCTGTGTAATTTAATAGAGGAATAAATGTATAACTTCCGTCTAAATTTATGGTGATACTTCCTTGCGGTATTGTGGCAACCTGGCCTGCTAGATAAGAAAAACCATTTACGGCAAACGAAGTAACTGTTAAAACATCATCTTCATCTGGGTCTGTATCATTTGCTAAAACACCTGGCGCATCTACAATTAATGTTGTATTTATTTCTGCTGTATCATAATCTACTTTTGCTATTGGTGGTTCTTGACCAATTAAAAACTGAGTAACAAAGAAGAAAAGTAATACAACAGAAAGCTTTTTAATCATTAATGAAAAAACAGTTTTATAAATTCTGATGAAATAACAACGCATTTTAAAATTTAGATTTTTAACTTTTTATCATAAGGTATACTTTTTAAAATATGAGTGATCACATTTGTTCTTGCCTCTGTTTTTCTATTCGCCCGTATAATTTTCCAAGGAGACATTTTAGTATTTGTTTTTGCAAACATTGCATTTTTATACTCTGTGTATTGTTCCCATAAATCTTGTGCTTTCTCGTCTAACTTGGTCATTTTCCATTGTTTTAGAGGATCACTTTTTATATCTGCAAAACGCTGCGCTTGTTCTTTTTTAGAAATAGACATATAAATTTTAACCAAATGAATTCCAGATTCTAAAATCATTCTTTCAAAATCATTTACCTGATTCATAAAAATTTCATATTCTTCTGGCGTACAAAAACCATTAACAGGCTCAATTACAGCTCTATTATACCAGCTTCTATCAAAAAACACCATTTCACCAGCTTTAGGAAACTGCTCTACATATCTTTGAAAATACCATTGAGATTGTTCATCTTCAGACGGTTTTGGCAATGCCACAATACGCATATGACGCGGGTTAATACGTTCTGTAACCCTTCTAATAGCACCTCCTTTACCGGCTGCATCTCTACCTTGAAAAACAACAATTATACGTTCATCATTATTAATTACCCAAGTTTGCATTCTAATTAACTCGGTTTGTAATTTTTTTATTTTTTTCTGATAATCTACATATCTTAAAGCCTTTACAACATGATAAGGTTCTCTAGATAATAAAGCTAATAATCCTTTTTTAGAACTTAACTTTTTTAAATCTAACTCAGTTAATTTTTTAGTCATAAAATTTAATCTATTTGATTAATATTAGAACGATAATAACGCATTACTACATTAGGATCTGGATTTAAGGTTGTGCCAGCATTTTCTTTGCCGGTGTAGTTAAAACTAGACAAAACATGTCTCATAGCTTCTAATCTAGCTACTTTTTTATCATTTGTTTTCACAATTATCCAAGGACAATAAGCAGTATGCGTTTTAGAAAACATTTCTGATTTGTAGTGCGTGTATTTGTCCCATAAAATTTGGCCTTGTTTGTCTACAGGACTAAATTTCCATCTCTTTAAAGGATTTTCTTTTCTGCCTTCAAAACGTTTTAATTGTTCGTCTTTCGTAATAGATAACCAAAATTTTATAATTATTACGCCATCTTCATACATCATATGTTCAAATTCTGGCACCTGTAGTAAAAATTGTTTGTATTGATTTTCTGAACAAAAACCCATCACAGGTTCTACAACAGCTCTATTATACCAGCTTCTATCAAAAAAAACAATTTCACCAGGGTTTGGCAACTCTTTTACATATCTTTGAAAATACCACTGTCCTTTTTCTACATCAGTAGGTTTATTTAAAGCCACTAATCGGCTAGATCTTGGATTTAAATGCTCCATAAATCTTCTAATATTCCCTCCTTTTCCTGCAGCATCTCTTCCTTCAAAAACAATAGCCACTCTTAAACTTTTTTCTGCAATATAATTTTGCAACTTTACAAGTTCAATTTGCAACTGTCTGATTTCATTATTATATGATAGTGTATCTGTGACACTAGTGTACGAAATATTTTTTTCTTTTAAGAGTGATAAAAGTTCTTGATTGCTTTTAAAGCCCTCAAAATCTTCAATACGCAAAGCTTCATCCATATTCATGTATTTAATTTAAAAAGTCTAAAATAAAACCTTTTTTTCAGAAACCTATAAAAAAAACAGTCTTTTACACTAGATATTTTATATTTGTTTTCTATGAAATACTGGCTTAATTTTTGTTTCTTTCTTTTCTGCTATTCTATTCTTTCTCAAGAAAAATTCTCTAAAGAAATTAGTTTTATAACCGAAAACGATTTGTATGTATCTACAAAAAAAGATAGGTATTATACAAATGGTGTATTTTTAAGTTATAGATATCTATCTAAAACAAAGAAAGATAATCAAGAGAAAAAAATTTTAGAATGGCAAATTGGTCATGAAATGTATAGCCCTTATAAAGCCATAGTGCAAAGTATTAATGAGCACGACAGGCCTTTTGCAAGCTATTTATTTGGAAGTTTTGGCATCCAAAGAGTTTATAAAAATGATAAAATTTTTAACACCACGTATCAAATTGGCGTTATTGGTCCCAATGCGTTTGGTAAAGAATTACAAGATTTTATACATGATCTTTATGGTTTTAGAAAAGCAACTGGCTGGGAATATCAAATAAAAAATGCCTTAGGATTAAATTTAAACACAGAATACGCGCAATTTTTAGTAAAAGATAGCTCAAATCAATTTGATATCACATGGGTAAACACTGCCAAATTAGGAACCATTTACACCAATATTTCTAGTGGATTTTATGCAAGAGTAGGTTTAAAACCTTTGGTATCCATAGTAAACTCCATGGCTTTTAAAACGAATTTAAATAATGAGACTACAAACTTTCATAGAGAAATTGAGTCTTTTTTTTACATAAAACCGATCATAAGATACACTTTTTATGACGCTACTTTACAAGGCAGTTTTTTAAACACTTCTAGTTTAGTAACAAAAGAATTAGTGCCATTAGTCTTCCATATAGAAGCTGGATTAAATTTTACAAACAACCGATATAATTTTGGTTATGTATTTCATTTTAGTTCCAATACTTCTAAAGAACTTAGAAATGTAAACGGCAATATTTATGGTACAATTTTTATAAATTACTTATTGCACTAACCTAAAAAGAAATCTTCTTTAAAACCTATTAAATAGAGCTTTTCTTGTGCTCTTGTAATGGCTGTATACAACCATCTATAATATTCTTTAGAAACACCATCTGGTAAATAGGGTTGCTCTATAAATACCGTTTTCCATTGCCCTCCTTGAGATTTATGACAAGTCATGGCATACGAAAATTTTACTTGCAAGGAATTAAAGTATTTGTTCTTTTTAATGGCTAAAAACTGTTTGTAGTTCGATTTTTCATGCGCATAATCTTCTTTTACGGCTTGATACAATTTGTTTGATTCTTCATAGGTTAAAGACGGACTTTCGCTAGTTAGCGTATCTAATAACAGTACCGTTTCAAAAGGTTGCATTTCTGGATAGTCTATCATTTTTAACTCAACTTCAGCAAAATTAAAACCATATAATTGCTTTATAGAAAATATTTTTAAAACTTGACAAATATCTCCATTTGCAATAAAACCTGCCGTAGAATTCTCTTCTAACCAATAATAATTATTTTTTACAATCATTACAAAATCTCCTGCAGAAATTTCATTTTCTTGACCGCGAATTTGCATTCGTATTTGTTGATTATATTCATTTGCCCTTTTATTAGAACGCACAATAAAAGCAGTATCCTCTACACCATCAGAATCATAAGCCGTTACCAACGCATCTTCAATATCGTAGCCATCCTCTAATCTTTTAATGTCTGGGAAATCTATATCAAACTGAAAATTAGGTCCTTCATTTTGTAATAATAATCTTAAATGGGTTGCATTGGCTAAAATACCAGAATTTTCATGTTGACGCATCACTTCATCTAACTCAATTTCTGTAACACTCTTATAATACTCATATGTTAAAGTATCTGCTTCTAAAGCGGGACTTACATTTAATTTAACAGGAGGAAGCTGAGCGGTATCACCAATAAAAATAATTTTACATTTTTCGCCAGAATAGACATAAGAAATTAAATCATCTAACAAAGAACCCGATTCAAATAATTTTTGATTTTGTCGACTATCAGGAATCATCGAAGCTTCATCAACAATAAAAATTGTGTTTTTATGCTTATTTGGCTGTAAAACAAAATCTACAGAACCATTTGATTGCTTTTTGGGGAAGTATATCTTTTTGTGAATCGTAAAAGCAGGCCTTTTTGCATAGATAGAAATTACCTTAGCAGCTCTTCCTGTTGGCGCTAATAAAACTGCTTTCTTGCCTACAGTGCTTAATGTGTTTACAAACGCACTAATTATGGTTGTTTTTCCGGTACCTGCATAACCCTTTAATAAAAACAATCCATCTTTTTCTTTGTTAAAAATAAAAGTACTTAATAAATTTAGTAATTGCCCTTGCTTAAGCGTTGGTACGAAAGGGAATTTCCTTAATAACTCTTTGTAAAAATCTGTGGATATTTTGTGCATAAAAAATTTAATTGAACAAAGATACATTTCTTTATAAAGAAAAATTTTTATCATTAAAAAAAAAGTGTAGATTTGCGATAGGACTATTAAAAAAACAATTTAAAATGAATTTATTACTGATGATTATAGGAGCTTTGGTAGCTGCTGTTGCTGTTGCCTTTGTTGTAGTTAAATATTTACCATTAAAATTACGATGGATTCCTTCTGTTATACTGCTCGTACTAGCGGTTTTCTTAGGAATAAAAATTTATGACGGAATTTTAGAACCAATTAAATTTAACAAAGATAAAGTTGGCAAGTTCTCGGTTGTTATTGATAACTTAAAAATTATTCGTGATGCTGAAATAAAATATTACGAAGTAAATGCTCAGTACACTACAGACAAAGCAGGATTAATTAACTTTATTAACAATGCAAAATTAGCAATTACAGAAACTAAAACTATTGTAGTTCAAGTTAACAAAGGTGGTGGTGTAATTATTGATGAAGAAAAAAGAGTTACAGACACAATTGGATACGAACCTGTTTTAAAGTATTTTAAAGGCATAAACTTTGAAAATATGTTTAAAGTACCAGGAGTTGAAGGTGCAGAATTTGAAATTGAAGTTGGATCTGTTGAAAAAGTACCAGGTTTAGTGGTACCAACTTTTAGAGCAAGAACTCCTAAAAAAGGAATTTTAGCAGGTATGAATGAATCTTTAGTAAAACAAGAATTAGAAGCTGTTGAAAATGACCAAATTAAAGGTGATTATGTTTCTGTAGGTTCTTTGGATGAAGTTACCACTGGTGGAAACTGGCCTCCTTCATATGATAAAAAAGACGGTGCTAAAAAAGACGAGTAAAATTTCTTTAAAGAAAACAAAAGATATAGCATTATCCATCCAATTTAGTTTGGATGGATTTTCTTTTTGTGTAATAGATACAGTTACAGAAGAAAAAATTTACTTCACAGAATATAAATTCGCAGAAACTTTAAATTCTCCTGAAGATTTATTAAGTAAAATTGAACTTATTTTTAAGGGAAACGCTAATCTACAGCTTGATTATAACTCTGTAACAGTACTTCATCAAAATAATTTATATACTTTAGTACCTTCCTCCTACTTTGATGAAGGCTCTTTAGCAACCTATTTAAATTTTAATATCAAAACATTAAATACAGACTTTATAGCTTTTGATGAAATAACAGCCATAGATGCTAAAAATGTATATATTCCTTATATAAACATCAACAATTATTTGTTTCAAAACTTTGGTGAATTTGAATACAAACATCACATTAGTGTATTAATAGAAAAGCTTCTAAAAATAGAAAGTTTAAAAGAGAAAACAATGTATGTTAATGTCTATAAAAACTCATTTGACATCATCGTTATAGAAGATAAAAAAATTATTATTTCTAATTCATTTTTATATCATTCTAAAGAAGATTTTATCTATTATATTTTATTTACAGCAGAACAAATTCAACTAAACACAGAAGAATTTAATCTGTATTTTACGGGTGAGATAGCAACTGATTCTGATATTTACAAAATTACATACACCTATATTAAAAACATCTTTTTCTTAGAGAGTCAAAATGCTATTTTCGAAGATTTAGAAGCATCTAATCATTCTAACTTCATCTTATTAAGCTCATGAGAATTATATCTGGAAAACTAAAAGCAAGACGTTTAAAAGCACCCAAGAACCTACCTGTTCGTCCAACAACAGATATGGCAAAAGAAGCCTTATTTAACATCTTAAACAATCAATATTATTTTGATAGTATTACAGTTATAGACTTATTTTCTGGAACAGGAAATATTAGTTACGAATTTGCTTCTAGAGGTACAAAAAGTATTTATGCAATAGATGCTAATTTTAATTGCATTAAATACATCAATACCACTGCTAAAGAGCTAGAATTAGACATTAACACTTATAAAAGTGATGTATATAAATTCTTAGACAAAACATCCTTACAGGCTGATATTATTTTTGCAGATCCACCTTATGATTTTGAACTTGAAAAATTTCAAGAAATCGTTGAGACTGTTTTTGCTAAAAATATGTTGAAAGAAGATGGTGTTTTAATTGTGGAACATTCTAAACATACAGATTTATCAACGCATGAAAAACACAGTTATGATAAACGTTATGGTGGAAATATCTTTAGCTTTTTTGAAAATGCTTCAGAAGAAGAAACTGAAGATTAAAGCAACGAATTAATGATATCTGTAATGGTGATTCCTTCTGCATCTGCCTTGTAATTTTTTACAATTCTATGCGATAAAATAGGAATCGCGACTGCTTTAACATCTTCGATATCCGGAGAATATTTACCGTTGATTACTGCGTGCGCTTTTGCCGCCAAAATTAAATTTTGTGAAGCTCTTGGACCCGCTCCCCAATCTAAATAGCTTTTTACCATTTCTGTAGCTTCATTAGATTTTGGTCTTGTTTTACCAACTAAAGTAACTGCATACTCTATCACATTATCCGTTACAGGAATTTTTCTAATCAGTTTTTGAATTTCAATGATGTCTTCACTAGAAAATAATGCATTTACTTTTTGATCGATGTTGCTCGTTGTACTTTTTACAACCGCTACTTCTTCTTTAAAGGTTGGATACTCTAAATTAATAGAAAACATAAAACGATCTAATTGCGCTTCTGGTAAAGGATAGGTTCCTTCTTGCTCAATTGGGTTTTGAGTTGCCAACACAAAAAATGGTAATTCTAACTTATAATGATTTCCTGAAACAGTAACAGAACGTTCTTGCATTGCTTCTAATAATGCTGCTTGTGTTTTTGGTGGCGTTCTGTTTATTTCATCAGCTAAAATAATATTAGAGAAAATTGGCCCTTTTATAAATTTAAAATGTCTGTTTTCGTCTAAAATTTCGCTTCCTAAAATATCCGAAGGCATTAAATCTGGTGTAAACTGTATGCGCTTAAAATGCAATCCTAAAGCGTTAGAAACGGTATTTACTAGTAAAGTTTTTGCTAAACCTGGTACACCAATTAATAGTGAATGACCTCCACAAAAAACAGATAAAAGTGTAAACTTTACAGCTTCTTGCTGACCAATAATTACTTTACCAATTTCAGATTTTAATGAATTATATTGAATTACTAATTCATCTACAGCTTTCACGTCAGACATTATTTATTAATTTCTTTTTTCCAGTTTTTAACAAAAGTACATTTACGATGTGTTTCTGACATTTTAATATAGGTATCTTTTATTTTCTCTTTAGACCATTTTGTAATTGATTCTTCTTTCTTTTTTGTTAATGCTAAATCTTGAATTTTTACATAATCTTCAACCAAATCTGCAGTGTGAGTATTTGTTCTATCTTTCATCATAATGAATTTAAACATTTTCTCACCATTTCTATTTTGATCAAAAAAGACATCAGAAAGCTCTCCTTTTTTTAATTCTGCTACTCTTGCATACAAATCTGGATCCATTCTTGTTAAATCAAACTGAGCTTCACCGGTGTAAGGATTTACAATTGCACCGCCATTATTCTTAGTTTCTTTATCTTCAGAATATTTTTTAACTGCTTCTTCAAACGTAATTTTACCTTCTTTAATGTCGATTGCTATTTTTTCTGCTCTTTCTTGCGTATCTTTTAATCTACTGTCTGGAATGTCTGGTTGAATTAATATATGAGATGCTACTCTCATGTTTCCTTTAATTTCGTGTAGTTGCATTAAATGGTAACCAAAATCTGATTTAAATGGTTTAGAAACTTGATTCACATCTAAACTAAAAGCCATTTCTTTAAACTCTTTTATAAAAGGGGAATCTTTTGTAACTTCATATTGACCACCATTTGTTGTTACTCCCGGATCATCAGAATTAATAATTGCTTTCATTTTAAAACTTGCACCTTCTTCTACTTGCTTTTTAATTTCGTTAAGTTGTGCTACAATTCTATCATTTTCTTCTGGAGTTGGAGCGGCATATAAAACAATTTGTGCCAATTCTATTTCTGCCTGAAATTCTGGCAACTCTCCACTTGTTTTTAAACCATTGTAGTATAAACGAACTTCTTCTGGTGTAACATCAATTTTATCTGTAATTTTCTCCTGCTCTTTTTCTATTAAAACATTCTCTTTCTGAACAGTAAATAATGCTTTTTTTAGGTCGTCTAAATCATTAAAACCATAAGCTGCAATCACTTTATCTTCACTACCAAATTCCTGTGTAAAATATTGTAAACTGCGTTCTACTCTACTATTCACATCTTCATCAGAAACAATAACACTATCTACAACTGCATGATGTGATAATAGTTTTTGTTGCATTAATTCTTCTAACATTTCACAATCTGAAATGGTAATTTTTCCTTCTGATCTATCTTCTACTTCTTGTTTAAATTTTTCTATATCAGAATTTAAAACAATGTTTTTACCAATTACTACAGCAACCCCATCTATCTTAATCTTTTTTTGCGCAAACGTTGAAAGGCTAATCAACCCAAAAACGAGTGATAAAACAGTGAACTTAGTATACTTTAAAATTGTTATTTTTTGTTGCATCTCTTACTAATATTTTTTCTATATCTCTTATTAATTCAATTTTACGTTGATGTAAAATCATTTGTTTTATTGTTGGCTTAATATAGCTTAATGGTGCTGTATCATTTCTAAGTAAAACGCCTTTAATAGCCACCAAATATAAACCTAATGAATCTTGTTTTTGAAGTAATTTTGTTTTTTTTAACATAATATCCTTAGAAAAAGGCAGTTTTAACAAAACCTTATCTAATTGCGTCCAAACAGAATCTCTAAATTGAAAGTCTTTAAAACTTAGCTGTTGTTTTTCTAACTTTTCTAAATCTTCTATTTTTTCTGATTCAAAGAGTTTAATTAGCTCGTTTTTATTGATTACTTTTTTATCAAAATGAAGGTATTTAATTTTAACCAACTCTTCATTTAATTTAAAATTCTCTTTACTTTTAAGGTAAAAGTCTTCGATTTCTGAATCTTTTATAACCGTATCTAACTGCTGTTTAATTAATATTTCTTTGTAATTATTTATTAATAAACTTTCTCTATAATCTTTAACCAGCCTTTCAATTTCATTTACTTCTTCTAAAGAGTTGTTACTTTCTGCTTTTTGAAGTAATATTTGTTTAATTGCCCAATTATTAATAAAACTTCTTACCAAAATAATACTATCTTCTTTACTAATATCTTCTGGCAAAATGCTAATTAAATCTTTTTTATACAGCCTTTCTGTTTTTACAACTGCCACTACTTCTGATGTTATTTCTTCATCTTCTTGCATTTTAAAATAATTGCAAGAATTTAGGATTAATATAGTTAAGAATGCAACTGTAAATTTTTTCATTACTTACTTTTATAAAATTTAATTAACTTTTTAAGTTGTTTTTTATCAATATCGATCACACTTTTTCTTCGTAGATCTGCAATCCAATTTTTTTCTAGGTAGTTTTGATAATCATTCATTACTTCTCCTTTAATTTTATCTAATTCTTTAGGCTCATAATTAGATAAATTTGCCTCAAAGAAGTTTTTTAATCCTAAAGTATCTTTAAAAGATTTTTCCCAGATTTTTTGTTGCATCAACTCAAACAGTAACAAACCATCTTTATATTCTTGTAAAGTATAGGCAAATTCTGGTTCTAATTTTTCTAGATTATCTTTATAATAAGTCAAAATTTCTGAATCTTTAAAATCTTCGAAAACTTGAAAAACAGAAATATCTCTTTTACTTTTAAGAAAATCTACAAACTGCTCTTGCGTAAAATTTTTATCATTAATTGATAAAATAATAGATTGTAACGAATCTTTAGAAATGGATTTAATATTTGCCATTTCAAAGATTGCTTTCGCTTCTTCGTTTTCTTTAATTGTATATTTTTTCTTTAGTTTGTTAACAACAGCTTTCTGAGATAATTGAGCTCTATCACCAGATCTTACTTTACTTTTCAATTCACCTTCCAAATCAGGAAACGATGCAATAGGCAGTTTTTTAATTAACTGAACAATGTGCCAACCAAAACGTGTTTTAAAAGGTTTAGAATATTCACCTTCTTTTTGCAAACCAAAAGCGGCATCTTCAAAAGAGCTTACCATCACTCCAGAGCCAAAAGGTCTTAATTTTCCTCCTTTAGATTTTGTACCAACATCACTAGAATATTGTCTTGCTAATGCAGGAAATTGCTCATCGTTTTGTAATTTTTTATACACTTCATTTGCTATTTCTTCTCCTTTAATAGACGTATCATCTATTAAAATATGAGCAACTTCTACTTCTCCTTTAGATGCTCTTAAAGAATCTACTTTTAAAATATGATATCCAAAACGAGTTCTAAATGGTTCTGAGATCTCACCAACTTTAGTTGTATAGGCAGCATCTTCAAAAGGATACACCATTCTAAATGCAGAAAAATATCCTAAATTTCCTTTATTACCAGGTCTTCCTGATCTAGCATCATCTCTAGTAGAAGGATCATCTGAAGTTTCTACAGCAACCGCTTCAAAATCTTCACCTTTTATAATTCTATTTCTAATTTTTATAATTTTCTCATACGCATCTAAGGTATCTTTAGGCGATGCATTTTCTGGAGTTTTTATTAAAATATGCTTTGCTTTTACTTCATTTTTTGTTCTAAAATAAGCATCTTTTACAAGCTTATTTATATAACTAGAGTCTTGCATATAAGGTGCAGAAAGCTGATCTCTATAAGTTTCCATTTCTTTTACATAAGACGCTAACGTATCTAACTTTATATCATAAGCTTCTTTTACTTTTAACTTATAATTGATAAAAAGGTCTAAATTTTTTTGAACATCTTTTGCTTCTTCGTTGTCTATAGCATCTAAATTTTTTTCGTAGATTCTTTTAAAATCAGCAACGGTTGTTTTTTCACCATCAATAGTTACTAAAACTTTGCTTTTTTTCTGCGCAAATACAATACTTGAACAACTTAAAACGACTACTAAAACTAACTTTCTCATAAATTTATAATGATATAATTCCTTTAATTTTTTCTGCTTTTTTGTAATATTCTATAACTTTTTGAGCACTTTCTATTTGTAATACGATAGAAAGACTATTATATTTTCCTGTTTTAGATTTTTTTGTTTTAATGACAGCTCCTGTATTATTAAATAATTCTTGAACTTCCTCAAATTGATTCTCATCAGAAGGAACAATAAATTTATACATATATTCTGCAGGAAAACTTGTAGTATCTTCTAGCTGAATTTTTAATTTGTCATAAAAATCACTTTTTTCACTCATAGGATGCTCTTTTTTAAAGTATTTAAAAATAACAACTCACAAAATTACATTAAAAATTAGTTTTATAAAGCGAATGATTTATTTTTGTGAAACTCTATTTTTAGAGTAAAAATCAAAATTAATAATTCAAAGATAAAATACTTGCAAAAAAATCAGCAAAAAATTGTTTTAATTGGTGGCCCAGGAACAGGAAAATCGACTGTTTTAAATAAACTAAAAGAGAAAGGTTTTTTCTGTTTTGATGAAGTTTCTAGAGAAGTTATTTTAAAAGCACAACAAGAAGGAATTGAGCAACTCTTTTTAACAGAACCACTTTTATTTAGCGAAATGTTATTAGAAGGAAGAGAAAAACAATTTTTATCTGCCGAAAAAAGAAAAGAAAATATTATTTTTTTGGATAGAGGAATTCCAGATGTTCATGCCTATATGAATTATTTTAAGACGGATTATCCTTCTATTTTCTTAGAAAAAAGCAAGCATTATAAATACGATTTAATTTTTCATTTTTCTCCTTGGGAAGAAATTCATACAACAGACAATGAACGTTATGAATCGTTTGAAGAATCGATAACAATTGACACCTTTTTAATTGACGCCTATTCAGAATTAGATTATAAAATTATAAATGTTCCTTTTGGTTCTGTGGATGAAAGAACTAACTTTATTATTCATTCGCTTTCTTGCGAATTATGATTTCTGCAAAAACCATACTACAAGAATATTGGAACTTTTCTACTTTTAGAGAACCA
>TARA_R110001606_G_scaffold52127_2_pt1 | contig 14950 bp, 17 predicted proteins | sample TARA_R110001606 | Tara Oceans TARA_R110001606 (sample SAMEA4398315) | marine metagenome | biome: Polar Biome; feature: [SRF] surface water layer (ENVO:00010504); material: water (ENVO:00002006), including particulate matter (ENVO:01000060) such as... | depth 5 m | reverse complement strand
TTGTGAAAAAGATGTTCTATCTTTAATAAAATTTGTACAAAAAATAAAATAATATGATAGATGGATTAATGGGTAAAATACAAAACCTACAAAAAATAGCTAAATTAAATCCTAAGGATATGATGGAAGAAGTTATGAATGTTTCACAAGATTTAAATCTTTTAAAGGATTTAGGCCAACTAAAAATGGAGGATTTAACTCCAGAACCACAAAAAATACCGGTAAAATTCATAAATAAAAGTAATCATCCCGACCCTGCGTTCCAACACAAAGACGATAGTGGATTCGACTTTAGAGCAAATATACCTGGAGACAAATTAACATTAAAACCAATGGCTAGGTTAGCCGTGCCAACTGGACTCTACTTTGATTTGCCTGAACATTATGAATTACAAGTAAGACCCAGAAGTGGTTTAGCTTACAATCATGGTATAACAGTACTTAACACTCCAGGAACTGTAGATAGGGGATATGTGGGAGAGATTAAAATCATTTTAATTAATTTAAGTCAAGAAAACTTTATTATAAATGACGGTGATAGAATCGCACAAGGAGTAATAAACGGAATATTATCACAATGTTGGTCTGATTTCATTAAAGTTGATGAAATTTCTGAATCGGAACGTTCAGATAATGGGTTTGGGAGTACAGGAAATAAATAAATAAATAAATAATGAAAAATATATTAATAACTGGGGGTTTAGGTTTTATCGGTTCAACATTAGCAAAAAGATTACATAACAAATATTTTGATTATAAATTGTTTGTACTTGATAACAGTAAGGACCAACATAGTTTGGATGAGGTAAAAGATAATGTAAGAATTTATCCATATGATATATGTGAACAAAGACTTATAGATAAGTTATTTGATTTACATAAGTTTGATGGTGTTTTCCATCTAGCTTCAAGTAAACCCGTAATGGATGAAGAGTATAAAGACAACCAGTTTATAAAAACCAACGTTATAGGAACTTCAATTATTTTAAATAATTGTGTTAAGCATAAATGTAGGTTTCTCTATGTGTCAGATACTGAAGTATATGGAAGTTTAGATATGGATAAACGAAGTCACATGTATGAAACTAATTGTTATAGACCTTCCACACCTTATGCGGCATCAAAAGCTTCTACAGACCATCTTATAACATCTTACTATAAAAAATATGGTTTAGATACGGTAATAACTAACATATCTAGTACCTACGGACCCGGTCAAAACAAGAAAAATTTCATGTCTGTAATTATAGATTGCTTATTAAATAATAAAGTTATTCCAGTATTTGGGTCTGGAGAAAATGTAAGAGATTGGATTTATGTAGATGATGTAATTGACCTATTAGATTTAGCTTACCATAAGGGGGTACCGGGTGAGAATTATAATGCTGGGGGAGGAACACTAAACGAACTTAATAATCTTCAGTTGGTGGATTGGATTAGTAAGTCTATCTCACAAGTATTAACTGATAAGGTTTATTCCCCTAAATCAATTAATCATCTTTTAGATTCTGCTGGTCATGATTTAAGACATTCCGTCAATTACGATAAAACTACTCTTAGGTTACGTTGGAAACCTAAAACGTCCACAGAGGTGGGCATAAAAGAAACTATAAAATGGCACATAGACAAATATGGGATTAACAATAGTATTTAGTACAAAAGAAATAGATGATAAGTTTATTGCACATTTAAAACAAACTTGTGGAGTAAAAGACGTTGAAATTTTACCTTACGAAAATAAGGGAACTATGTCATTAACTCAGGTCTATAATAAAGCATTAAAAGAATCTACGAATGATATTGTGGTGTTCACCCATGATGATGTAATATTTAATAAAGATAATTGGGGTAAACGGTTAATAAAACAATATCTAAATTCTGATTTTGGATTATTAGGTGTGGCTGGTACAACTCATATGGCGTCCACTGGTAAATGGTGGGAGGACAGTTCTAAAATGGTGGGTAGGGTAAGCCATTCACATGAAGGTAGAACTTGGACGAACAATTACAGTAATGTTTTTCCTGGTAAAATTTTAGATGTATGTTGTTTGGATGGTGTACTTTTCTCCTGTAATAAGAATAGAATAAAAAATACTTTTGATGAGTCAATTACTGGGTTTCACTTTTATGATGTTGACTTTAGTTTTGGTAACCATATAAGTGGTGTTAAGTGTGGTGTTATTTTTGACATTGCCATGACACATAAATCTATAGGTATGACTAATGACGAATGGGAAACTAATAAATTACAGTTTGTTGAGAAATATAGTTTTATCCCAGGTACCAAAGACCCGTGTTTACCTTACAGTGTAAAACCAAATATAATATATAAAGACAGAACCATAAAGATAAAAAACCCACCAAAAGTTAGTATAATAATTCCCACAGTAGATAATCTAGAAATGTTATTTAAATGTGTGGACTCACTATTAGAAAAAAGTAGTTATAAAAACATTGAGATATTAATTGCGGATACTGGTAGTGACGAAGAAACTCTTATTGAGATGAAGAATAGATATCCTCAAGAATTTATTAAAATAATTGAGTATGACTATTATCATTTTTCAGAAATTAATAACGATGTAGTTAATAATCATGTTAGTGACGATACCGAACTTTTATTATTTTCTAATAATGATATCGAATTGATAAATGACACTATAAGTGAAATGGTTAATTTGTGGGGCAAAAATAAAAAAACTTGTGGGACTGTGGGTGCTAGGTTGCATTTTGAAGATAATACACTTCAACATGCTGGAATGTTTATTTTTGGTAGAAAGGATGGCGAGAATGTACAATTAGGTCTTACCCATCATGGACATAGGTCCCCATACACATACCCTTTTGAAAATGTTACCGGGACAATCGGAAATACCGCTGCTTTTGTTCTCATAAGTAAATCACTTTTTAAAGATGTGGGAATGTTTAATGATGACTATATGGAATGTCTAGAAGACGTAGAATTAAATCTAGCTTGTGTAATGAAAGGAAAAATTAATTGTTTTGCTGGTAACGCTGTTGCATATCACTATGAAAGTATTACAAGAAAAACAGATGGAAGACTAAACCAACAAGATTGGCAAAGATTACTAAGTTACATAAAAAGTAATCCTAAAATAAATAACATGATAAAAATAATAAACTAATATGAAAATAGGTGTAGCATATAATTTTTTTGATGGTGAGGAACTACTAGAGAGTTCTATAAAGTCTATACGAAATAATGTAGATTATATTACTGTAATATACCAACAAATCTCTAATTTTGGGTTAAACAGTAAAATAAATATTAAAGATTTTTTACAGGATTTGGTAAATAAGAAATTAATAGATGACTTTATAGAATATAAACCTAGGGTAGGAGCTGGTGGACATTTTAATGAAATAGTAAAAAGAAACTTAGGTCTATATGAATGTTCTAGAGAAAACTGCACCCATTTTTTATTAATGGATTCTGATGAATTCTACACTGATGAACAATTTAAAAACTCAAAACAAGAAATTTTAGATGGTGATTATGATTCTTCCGCCTGTCAAATGGTAACTTATTATAAAACAGCCACTTATAGATTAGAGCCTAAAGAAGACTATTATGTTCCATTTATTTATAAAATTAGACCTGGTGTTGAATTTATTTTAGGTCACCCTTTTCCTGTCCTAATAGACCCAACAAGAAGAATGGAGCCTGGAAATTGTAAAATTTTTACAAGAGAGGGAATAGAAATGCACCATATGAGTTTTGTTAGAAAAGATTTAAGTATAAAACTTAATAATTCTTCAGCTAAAATGTCTTTCGAGAATGTTATAGGTAAAATTGTTAATTATTATGAAAATTGGGAATACCCTAATCCAGCTATGTGGGCAAGTGCTAACCTAATAGATGTTGTTGAAACAGAAAATTTATTTGATGTAAATATATGAGAACAAATCAATCCATAGCTGTTTTATTGCATGTTTATTATACTGACATGTTAGATGAGATATTTTTATATTTAAAAAATTTAAACCACCCTTTTGATTTGTATGTTAATCTAACTACTGGTTATGAAGTTGGTAGTGTGGAAAAAATAAAGGGTCAGTATCCCGAAGCTATTATTACTATATCACCTAACAAAGGAGTTGATGTTGGTGGATTTTTACAGTCTTTTAAAGAACTTAAAAAGGATTATGACCTCATTTTAAAAATACACACTAAAAAAAGTATTGGTACGGACACTAAACCTTCTGATATGGTAAGAGTGTATGGTAGGGATGTTGGCGCACAAAAAGGAAGAGAGTGGTTTATTAATATGATGAATGGTGTTTTAGGTAGTGAGAAGAAGGTGGATAAAATATTAAATGAATTTAGTGTTAATAGTGAATGTGGAATGGTTGGTACTTACCATGATAATTATGTGGGCAGAAATGGGCAACATTTAAAAGACCTATGTGATATATTTGACTTAGACTTTGAATTGTACTTTACCCCAGAAGGTGAAAGATTGAAAGATGTTAATTTTGTAGGTGGGACATTCTTCTGGATACGTCACGACATATTAAAAAACTATTTTACCGAAAAAAATATAGGTTTAGCGTTAGAACTTATGCCTGAAGGTTATTTTAACGAACCTTCACATAACCATGCCTTTGAAAGAGTATTTGGTTTGGTTACTAATAACGAACAAAAGAAATTAATAGAAATAAAATGAAAGATTTAAAAAACACTACTTTTATCATACCTGTAAAACTTGATACGGAAGATAGGATACATAATTTAAATAGTTGTATATCTTACCTGACACATCATTTAGACACTAATATTATTATTTGGGAGGAAGACGACACTCCTAAGGTGACAGAAAAACTAAGACCAGAACTATTAGAAAAATGTAAAGTAATTTTCAATAAACAACCAAAAGATTTCTTTCATAGAACAAGAATATTAAATGAAATGGTTAAGATTGTAGAAACACCAGTCGTGGTCAATTATGATTGTGATGTGTTATTAGAGCCAGATAATTATGAAATAGCTCAAATGACAATAATGGATGATAAATTCGATGTGTGTTATCCTTACGATGGTAAAATGTATGATATACATAAAAAGTTTTTTGACGGTATAGATAACGAAAATACTTTAAATGGTGTTAATTTAGATGAATGTGATTTAATGCACCCCAATTCCTTAGGTGGTTGTTTTTTTATATCAACTAAAAAATACTTAGAGTCTGGAATAGAAAATGAATATTTTTTATCCTGGGGATATGAAGACAATGAAAGATTTGCTAGGTTTAAAAAATTAGATTATCGAGTTGGTAGACTTCCAGGGCCGTTATATCATATGTGGCATGAACGAGGTAACGACAGTAATTTTTCGAATCCTTTTATAAAAAATAATGAAAGAGAGTTACAAAAAATATATGGGTTACAAAAAAATGAACTTATTAATTACATATCAAGTTGGCCATGGAGAAAAAAGTAATATGTTCAAAATCTATAGCTGACCATATGTTAGGGAATTCCCTATTCCAACTGGCTGTACTAGTGTCTTTATCTAAAGAATATGGATACAAAATAGAAATACCTAAAAAATATAGTTTTGCCAAATTTATGAACATACCTTCTGATTGGTTGGTGGATACAGTGTCTAGTTATAGTTTATATAACGAACCTAAATTTTCTTACTCTAAAATTATGTTATCTGATAGTACTGAGATTGATGGGTATTTTCAATCAGAAAAATACTTTAAAGTGTACGAGAATGACGTTAAAAAGGTTATGTCGTTAAAAACCGAACATAAGAACATCCTTACTAGTAAATTACCTAGTAATGGAAATAAAAATGTTTCACTACACATTAGAAGGGGTGACTATCTTAAATTACAACATATCCACCCAATAATGTCTATGGATTACTTTATTAACGGAATAAACCACATAAAAAATGAATTAGGTGGTGATGTTAATTTAATTATCTTTTCTGACGATATTACTTGGTGTAAAGAAAATTTTACCCATCTAAACGATAACCTTCTTTTTGTAGAAGGCCAAAATGACTACGACGATTTATTTTTGATGTCATACTGTGACCACAACATTATATCAAACTCTAGTTTTTCATGGTGGGGTGCGTGGTTAAACCCAAACCCAACCAAAGTAGTTATAGCACCAACTAAGTGGTTTGGACCAACTATTACTCATAACACTAACGACTTAATACCAATGACATGGACAACAATGTAAAAGCTTTAACTTTTGGTTCTATACAAAAAGACTTATATTTCAATAAAAAAGTTAGTATATCTTTTGATAGCGTTGAGTTTGACCCTACAGCCGACTTAAAAGTATTGGTTCAAATAGAACCACCTACAATAGTGTCTACTTTAAATGCCACAATAATCGATAATAAAGATAATTTCGATTTGATACTAACATGGCACCCAAATATTTTATCTAAATGTAATAATAGTGAACTATTTGTTTTTGGTGATTGTTGGATAGATGAAAAAGATAGAGTAATCCATAAAAAAACAAAAATGTTATCAATAATAGCTTCTTCTAAACAACAAACGGAAGGACATAGGTTAAGACATCAAATAATAAATAAAAGAATTGTATCGATGGATACCTTTGGTAGGGGATACAACCCAATAGATAATAAAATTATCGGTTTAAAAGATTATATGTTTTCTTTAATAATAGAAAATGACAATACTGATAATTGGGTTACTGAAAAAATAATAGATTGTTTAGTTACCGGCACGATACCAGTTTACTGGGGGTGTTCCAATATTGGAGACTACTTCAACACTAAAGGTTTTATACAGTTTAAAAATATAACGGAATCCAACGAAATACTACCCCAACTAAACGAAGATAAATACTATAACATGTTACCGTTTGTTAAAGAAAATTACAATCTATCTTTTAACTATACAGATTTTTGGGGCAGAATAAAACAAAAAATAAATGAAAAATTATGATTAGTATATGTATACCCACATATGAAGCAAAAGGAAAAGGTGTGTTTTTTTTGAAAAAAAATATAAATTCTATTTTATCACAAACTTATAAAGATTTTGAAGTTGTAATATCGGACCATTCTAAAGATAACGAAATAGAAAATTATGTAAAAAAATTAAAAAATGATAAAATAATTTACATTAGAAACACTGAAAATATAGGTTATCCAGCCTTTAACACTAATAACGCTATAAGTAAAGTTAATGGAGAATATGTAAAATTAATGAACATGGACGATTATATGGAATCTAACACACTGTTAGAAAACATGTATAGAGGTTTCACTTTGGGATATAAGTGGGTTATAACCTCATTTAAACATTTTAATTACGACACGAACACTTTCTTCAACCCATTAGTCCCTAGAATAAATGGAGATGGAAAACATTTATTAAAAGGTGTAAACACCATAGGTTGCCCTAGTGTAGTTATGATGCCTAAAAATATCTTTTTTGATACTAAGGTAGAGTATATGATTGATTGTGAATTGTGGTATAGACTATTTGATAAATTTGGGTTACCTTTAGTCATAAATGGCTATGGCTTAACAATAGGGATGGGTGACCACACTTTTAGTAGTCAACTAACCTCACAATACGATGAAATGTTAAAAAAAGATATAATATATTGTGATGAAAAATATAAAATATAAAATATAAAAACATGAAAAATATAAGTTTATTTACACCAAAGTTTAGAATCGAAGAGGTTTTAGCTGAAATCAAAATTTGTTTAGAAAAAGGGTGGACTGGTCTAGGTTTTAAAACCGTAGAAATAGAAGATAGGTGGAAAGAATATACGGGTTTAAAAAACGCCCATTTTTTAAATTCAGCAACTTCTGGTTTACATTTAGCGGTAAAAATATTAAAAGACGTAAACAAATGGTCGGATGGTGATGAAATTATTACAACTCCGTTAACTTTTGTTTCTACTAACCACGCCATATTGTATGAAAAAATGAACCCAGTTTTTGCTGATGTTGATGAACACCTGTGTTTGGACCCTAAAGATGTTGAGGATAAAATAACCAAAAAAACTAAAGCTGTTCTTTTTGTGGGTATGGGGGGTAATACAGGTAAACTAAATGAAATAATAACTTTGTGTGAAAAACATAATTTAAAACTAATTTTAGATGCCGCACACATGGCAGGTACACTTATAAAAAATAATGATGGTGTGGTGGAACATGTGGGTAAAAGATGTGATGTTACCGTATTCAGTTTTCAGGCGGTGAAAAATTTACCGACTGGAGATTCTGGAATGATATGTTTTAAAAATTATGATTATGACCTTTTATGTAGAAAGTTATCATGGTTAGGGATAGATAAGGACACTTATCAAAGAACAAACGATAAAGGTAACTATAAGTGGGAGTACGATTTAATTGATGTTGGTTTTAAATACCACGGTAACTCTATAATGGCTTCCATGGCTTTAGTTGGTTTAAAATATTTGGAGTCTGATAATAGTTACCGAAGAAAAGTCTGTGAAAAATATGAGAAAGAATTAACTAAAGCTGGCATACAAACTGTTAAAACCCACCCAGATTGCTCAGTCTCGTCAAGACACCTTTTCCAAATTATTGTTAAAGAGAGAGATAGGTTTATGATGTTACTGAATTCTAAAGGGATTTATCCTGGGGTGCATTATAGAGACAATACCGTATATAAAGTTTATAAAAAAGATTATGGTGTTTGTCCTAATTCATTAAAATTATCTGAAAAATTAATATCCTTACCGTTACATTTAAATTTAACGGATGAAGATGTTGATTATGTTATTAAACAAGTTATCATTATAAATAATATAATTTAATTATTATGGATATTAGATTACTTAACGAAGATGATTTAAATAATGGACTTTTAGAGGTTTATGGTGAGGTTTGGGGTGTAAATAGTGTAAATGATGTGAGTAGTAAAATTTTAAATAGATATAAAAACAATGATAATCACATGTTAGTAGTTGAAAAAGATAATAACATTATTGGTACACTGACACTACATTTACAACATAAAATTATTAGGAATGGTGGTATCTCGGGCCTTATAGAGGATGTTGCAATTAAGAAAGAATTTAGAGGTATGGGTGTCGGTGAAAAACTAGTAAATGAAGCGATTAAAATGGCTAAAGATTTTGGTTGTTATAAAGTAATCCTTAGTTGTTTTCCAGAAAGAACTAATTTTTACAATAAATGTGGTTTCGAAAAAGAGTCGATAACCATGAGATATAATTTTAAATAAAAAAAATATGGAATATACTGTTAATTTTAATGTTGATACCGTGGTCAAAGGTCATCACAATTACACCTATAGAGGGATTAAATCAATTAAATGTCCTTTTGACTACGCTTTATACCAAATGATAATATTTGATGTTAAGCCAGATTTAATTATTGAAATAGGTACAAATCATGGTGGGTCAGCACTTTATTTGTCTGATATGTTAGACATTATAGGGGATGGTGTAATACACACTATAGATATTATGGAATACCCATTAAGTGATTTAGTAAAAAATAATAAAAGAATAAAAAGGTTTGTAAGCCCTAACGGTTTTAAAGATTACGATATAAATTTAGCGAATGGTTTTAATAAAGTTTTGATTATAGATGATGGTTCTCATCATTATTTAGATGTCAAAGCTAGTTTAGAAAAATTTAAACACCTTATATCACAAAATTCATATTTTATAGTGGAAGACGGTATTTTAGATAAGTTAGGTATGGAGATAGAATACCAAGGAGGACCTAATAAGGCAATAATAGAGTTTTTAACTCAAAATAGTGATTTTAAAGTTGACCATAGGTTATGTAATTTTTTCGGTGAAAACGCTACATTTAACACTTTTGGTTATTTAAAAAAGGTGTGATAAAGAACAAAAAACAAATTAAATTATGATAAAACTAGTAAACGATACTATAAACGAAAATGATATAGATAAGTTAATCGAATGGTTAGGTACCTACCCTAGATTAACTAAAGGACCTTTAACTTTAGAATTCGAGAAAAAATGGTGTGATTGGTTGGGTGTGGATTTCACGATATTTTGTAATTCTGGTTCATCAGCAAATCTTTTGATGTTATGGGCTTTAATAGAAGCCGGAAGAATTAAGAGGGATGCAAAAATAGTAGTCCCTTCAGTTTCTTGGGCAACCGACCTATCTCCTGTAATACAGTTAGGTATGACACCAATCCTATGTGATGCAAATCTAGAGGACTTATCGGTAGATTTAACACATTTAGAAACTATATTCAAAGAAACTAACCCCGATGTTTTATTGTTGGTGTCAGTTCTGGGGCTAGTTCCAAAAATGAATAAAATCGTAGAATTATGTGAAGAATATGGTGTAATTCTTTTAGAGGACACATGTGAAAGTATGGGGTCAACATATGACGGTAAAAAGTTAGGAACTTTTGGTCTTATGTCAAGTTTCTCCACATATTTTGGGCATCACATATCTACTATAGAAGGAGGGTTAGTCTCCACCAATGACGAAGAATTATACGAAGTTTTAAAATGCATTAGAAGTCATGGGTGGGATAGAGACTCTAGTAAAGAATATAGTACTCATTTAAGAAACTCTTGGGACACCTCGGATTTTGACGCGTTTTATACTTTTTACCATGCTGGATTTAATTTAAGGTCCACAGACTTACAATCATTTATAGGTTTGGGCCAAATTGATAAATTGGACACTATAAGTAAAAAACGAAATAATAATTTTAAAATTTATAATGAGTTACTGTCAGATTTTTTGCCTTACATTGAAGATAACGGTTTTATATCTAATTTTGCTTATCCGGTAATCACTAAAGATAGAGACAGAATTATTAAAAAGTTACAAGATGCGAATATAGAAGTTAGACCTATGATTTGTGGTTCTATGGGGACACAACCATTCTATGTAAAAAGATATGGAAAAAAAGAATTACCTAACGCTTCTGTGATTGACGGGTACGGTTTCTACATACCTAATCATCCAGACCTAACTAGGAGACAAATAAATAAAATAGTTAAAATAATAAAAGACTAAGATGAAGAGATTGATTACTGGTGGAAGTGGTTTAGTTGGTTCTACCGTAGAGGCTGAAATAAAATTAGGTTCTATTGATGGGGATTTACGAAAGTGGTCAGAGGTAAAAAGTCTGTTTGAAACTCACAGACCTAGCCACGTAATCCATGCTGCCGCTAAAGTAGGTGGTGTTGGGGGTAATATGAAATCTAAAGGTGAATTCTTTTACGATAATATTATGATGAATACAAATGTTCTGGAAGCGTGTAGATTGTATAATGTAGAAAAAGTGGTATCATTCTTATCTACTTGTATATTTCCAGAGTCTATCGATTATCCTTTAACGGAGAAAAAAATTCATTTAGGGGCACCTCACTGGTCTAATTATGGTTATGCCTATTCCAAAAGAATGTTAGGTGTACAGACCGAAGTATATAGAGACCAATATAATGTAAATTTTGTTAGTGTTATACCTACAAATATATATGGCCCAAATGACAACTTTAACCTAGAAAATGGACACGTAATACCGTCACTTATTCACAAGTGTTATTTAGCAAAAAAAAATAATACCGACTTTACGGTCTGGGGTAGTGGTAATCCTTTGAGGGAATTTATCCACTCTAAAGATGTTGGGGAACTAGCTAATTGGGCACTAGAAAACTATGATGAATCTGAGCCTATAATATTTTCAACATCTGAAGAAATTACCATTAAGGATTTGGTTGGTTTAATAGTAGACAATATGAATTTTACTGGTAAAGTTATATTTGACGAAACCAAACCGGAAGGACAGTTTAGGAAACCAGCTGACAATTCAAAATTAAGAAGTTACTTACCAGACTTCAAATTCACCCCAATAGAAGAGGGAATTAAGGATACTGTTAATTGGTTTATAACAAATTATGAAACTTGTAGAAAATAAATAAAACACAATACCGAATATGAAAAATTTAAAGGAGTTAGCTGAACATTACAAAACAGATAAACGTGAGTTGGAGCATAATTATGTTGAGTCCTACGATAAATACTTTTCTTACTTAAGAGAGTCATGTAAAAAACTTTTAGAAATAGGAATATATAGACCACCGAACAATGGTGATGGTAGAACTGTAGGTGCTTCATTAAAAATGTGGGAGGAATATTTTAATAAGTCAGAAATATGTGGTTTTGATTTGGATGATTTTTCGGATGTAGCTAGAGAAAGTGACAGAATAACCACATTTATAGGTAACCAAGATTTACGATATACTAGAGAGGACACAAACTCAAAAAATCATGTAGGTGCTGATATCGGTTTAGATGACTTTATTAAAACTTGTGGTAGTGATTTTGACGTAATAATCGATGATGGTGGTCATTATATTGACCACCAACAACTAACCCTAGGATTTTTATTTGAACATCTAAAATCTGGTGGAATTTATGTTATAGAAGACTTACATACGTCATATAATCAAGCATACAATAGGGACGACACCACCAAGACTACTTTATACGTTTTACAGAATTATATAAATAAAAAAGAGATTGATAGTCCGTATATTTTAGACAGTGAAAAAAAATACTTAGAGGAACATATTGAATCTATTGTTATTGATAGGGCATCTATTTCTGAAATTGCGTTTATTAAGAAAAAATAATTAGTATAATTAAATTATGAAAACAGCATTAATAACGGGAGTAAATGGGCAAGATGGTTCTTATTTAGCGGAATTATTACTTGAAAAAGGGTATGAAGTCTGGGGCATCCTAAAGAGAAATTCTGTAGCAGAAAACCAAACTGCAAGAATACCAGATGATGTATATCAAAAATTAAATTTAGAATATGCGGATATGTTAGATATGTCTTCACTCATCCGAGTGTTACAACTATGTAAACCTGATGAAATATATAATCTTGCAGCTCAATCACATGTAAGAATTAGTTTTGACATGCCAATTTATACAACACATTCTATCGCTACAGGAACATTAAACTTGTTAGAGGCAGTCCGATTAACATGTCCAGCAGCAAAAACATATCAAGCTAGTTCGTCGGAGATGTTTGGTAACAATATTGATGAGGATGGTTATCAAAGAGAAACAACACCCATGAGTCCAGTGTCACCATATGGTTGTGCAAAAGTGTACGGATATAACATATGTAGAAATTATAGAAATGCCCACGATATGTTCATATCAAATGGTATATTATTTAATCATGAGTCACCTAGGAGAGGTACTAATTTTGTAACTAACAAAGTAGTTAAACAAGCGGTAAGAATTAAACTAGGGCTATCTGATAACTTAAAACTAGGTAATATGGATGCTAGTAGGGATTGGGGACATGCGAAAGACTATGTTTACGCTATGTGGTTAATGTTACAAAAAGATGTGTCAGGTGATTATGTATGTTCAACAGGTGTGTCACACACGGTGCAAGATTTAGTAGATTATGTATTTACAGCACTTGATTTAGATTCTAGTAAGTATATAGAGCTTGATGAGAAATTTCTACGAAAAGAGGAGTTAAAATTCTTAAAAGGAGATTGCTCTAAAGCTAAAAAAGAGTTAGATTGGGAGCATGAATATACATTTGAAACAATGTTAGATGAGATGATTGAGTATTGGTTGGAGCACTACGAAAAATAAGAAGTGGGTATTAACAAAATGAAATTTTAATATGGGAAGAAAAAGTAAGAAGTTATCTAGAGAAGAACAAGCAGAAGTGGAGGAGTGGATTTATCAAAATAACACAGAAGAGACTAGAATGACTGACACTATGACCATAAGGGTTAAGTGTAAAACAGAAAATCAAAAAGTTTTAGTGAATTCAATAAAGAATAACGAAATGACTATTTGCTCTGGACCAGCTGGTTCTGGTAAAACTTTTTTAGCTTGTGCAGAAGCTTTAAGGTTAATTAAACGTAATGGTAAATATAAAAAGATTGTTATTGTTAAATCAGTAACCACACTTAAAAACGAAGAAATAGGGTTCTTAAAAGGTAACCTACGTGAAAAAATGGAACCGTTTATGTTTTCGTTTGTCCATAACTTCGAAAAAATTGTGGGTCAGTCTATAACTTCTAGATTACGGGAATTAAAAACCATAGAGGAATTACCTATCGCGTATATGAGAGGTATTAATCTGGATAGGTCAATTATTATAATAGATGAGGCCCAAAACATTTCACAAGAAAATATAAGAACTATAATGACTAGGCTTGGAAAAGATTCTAAAATGATATTTTTGGGTGATGAGAGACAACAAGATTCTAAAGGTGGTAATGGATTAACATTTTTAATGGAACACTTTGGTGATATAGAAGAAATAGGTTGTGTACAATTTACCAAATCTGACGTTGTTAGAAACCCATTAATAGCTAAAATAGAAAGAGTTTTTGATTCTTTACAAAATAGAAAAAACATATAACTTTAATTATGGTAATTGGAATAACAATAAATGGTGTTTTACGTGATACTTTACAAAAGGTAATCTCGTTATATAACCGACAGAATGAGACAGAATTAGCTGTTGATGAATTAAAAAGTTTAAATCTTTTAGACTACCTTAAATTTGAAACTGAGGAGGAGTTACTCGAGTGGATGTATGTTGAGTGCCCTATGGAGATATTCGGTAACGGTCTTGCTTTTCGTGATAATATCTTCAACACACTTAATACTTTCTATAAAGATTTTAGAGATGAACATGAGATTATTATAGTATCTGAAGAAATAGAAAAATCTAAATCTGCGACACTATTCTTCTTAGCAAAATATGGTTGTCTTATAGATAACATCAAATTTTTTGGTTTAAATTCATTTTATGATAATGTGTGGGAAGATGTAGATATGTTGATAACTACTGATTCACAACTTTTAAATAAAAAACCAGAAAATAAAAAATCTATAAAAATAGAAGATAAATTTAATAAAGAAATTAATTCAGAC
>TARA_R110001606_G_scaffold363399_1_pt1 | contig 14990 bp, 15 predicted proteins | sample TARA_R110001606 | Tara Oceans TARA_R110001606 (sample SAMEA4398315) | marine metagenome | biome: Polar Biome; feature: [SRF] surface water layer (ENVO:00010504); material: water (ENVO:00002006), including particulate matter (ENVO:01000060) such as... | depth 5 m | reverse complement strand
GAAGTTCAAGGACGGCGAACAAGTACAGGATCAATCAGACAGGAACGTGGCCTGATGTCCGTACACCAGATTTGACAATAACTCCGATAATCCGTTTGCAGAGTCACTGTTCCGAACCTGCAAATATCGGCCGGACTGGCCATCAGCAGGCTTTAAAAGCCTTGATGAAGCAAGGGGATGGGTGCTGAAGTTTACGCGGTGGTACAACTACGAGCATAAGCACAGTAAGTTGCGGTTCGTCACGCCACATCAGCGCCATACAGGGCAGGATGTTGCGATACTGGCTCAATGCAAAGAACGAATTGAAGCCGCTAAAGCAGCTAACCCAAGTCGTTGGGGAAACCGCGAGGTTAGGAACTGCACACCAGTGGGACCGACAACGCTGAATCCTGAAAAACAGCAGACTAAACAGATAGAAAAAAAGGCCGCTTAAAACGGTCAATGGTGACAACTAACTTAAAAAACGCCGCTCAACTAGCCAAGATAGTTGTCATCAACAGGTCATCCTAATTGTCGCAAGCATCCAAATGGCCTGAACATTTGGCGAACTAAGCTACTCGGCCCGCGCTAACTCCCGTGCCAGGAACGGAGCGGTTCGGCTGCCAGACTTTCGGGCCACCTGCTGAGGGGAACCCGCCGCCACGATGCTGCCGCCGGCAGCGCCCGCGCCTGGCCCTACGTCAATCACCCAGTCGGCTTGGGCCACCGCACGCATGTCGTGCTCGATCATCACTACGGTATTGCCGGCATCGACCAGGCGCTGCAACTGCACCAGCAGCCGGTCGGCATCCGACGCGTGCAGCCCGGTGGTCGGCTCGTCGAGCACGTACAGGCTTCGGCCGCGCTGGCTGCGCTGAAGCTCGGTCGCCAGCTTGATGCGCTGCGCCTCGCCACCTGAAAGCTCGGTGGCCGGTTGCCCCAGGCGCAGATAGCCCAGTCCGATGTCGCGCAGCAGTTGCAGGGGCCTTGCCACCGCGTCTTCACCCGCGAAGAATTCGCTGGCCTCGTCCACGGTCATCTGCAGCACCTCGGCGATGTTGCGCCCGTTCCACTGCACCTTCAGCGTGGCCTCGTTGTAGCGCGCGCCATGGCAGGTCGGGCACGGCGCGTACACGCTGGGCATGAACAGCAGTTCCACGCTAACGAAACCCTCGCCCTCGCAAGTCTCGCAGCGCCCCTTGGCGACGTTGAACGAGAACCGTCCGGCATCATAGCGGCGGCGTCGGGCATCGGGCGTGGCGGCGAACAGCTTGCGCACATGGTCGAACAGACCCGTGTAGGTAGCCAGGTTCGACCGCGGCGTGCGCCCGATCGGCTTCTGGTCCACCTGCACCAGGCGCTGTATGGCGTCCACGTCGCCCGCCAGATGGCCGTCGGTCGCTTCGACCACTGCCGGCCCTTCGCTGGTGGCGCTTTCGGCGGCATCGTCTTCAGGCTCGTGGCCCAGGTGCAGCAGCACCAATTCCGGCAGGGCCTGCGCGATGAGGCTGGATTTGCCGGAGCCAGAGATGCCGGTAACGGCTGTCAGCACGCCCAGCGGAATGCGCGCATCCACGCCATGCAGGTTATGGCGGTGGATGCCCTGCAGCTCCAACCAGCCGGTCGCTTCGCGTGCTCGGCTTCCGGGTGCGGGAATTTCGTCGAACAGGTAGCGTGCAGTACGCGATTCGGCAATCTTGCGCAGGCCATCCGGCTCGCCGCTGTAGAGCACGCGGCCGCCACGCTCCCCGGCATCCGGCCCGACATCCACGAGCCATTGCGCGCGGCGCATCAGGTCCAGGTCGTGCTCCACCACAAACACCGAGTTGCCCGCGTCGCGCAGCCGGTCGAGTGCATCGTACAGGGCCTGGCTGTCGGAGGGATGCAGGCCCGTCGAGGGTTCGTCGAGTACGTACACGACGCCGAACAGCAGGGAACTTAATTGCGTGGCCAACCGCAAGCGTTGCAACTCGCCGGCCGAAAGCGTCGGCGTGGCCCGGTCCAGCGTCAGGTAGCCCAGGCCTAGCTCGCGCAGTTGGTGCAGGCGCGCCATCACGCCTCCAGCCAGGCGCTGTGCGGCGAGGCGCTTTTCTTCCGACAGCGCGGAGGTATGGCGCACGTCGGGCGATACCGCATGGCCGGTGGCAGCGCGTTCGGCACGCTCGCGCCGGGTCGCTTCCTTGTCTGTAGCCGCACCCGCTGCATGGGCGCGGAAATCGCCCTGTGCGATGGGTTCGAGCAATGCCGCCAAGTGGTCCAGCGGCATCTGCATAAACGCGCCGATGTCCACCCCAGCGAAGGTGACCGACAGCGCTTCGGGCTTGAGCCTCTTGGCACGGTTTGCCCTCCATGAACCGGGATACGCGCTTTCTCATCAGCGCGCTCTGGGTATTGGCAAAGGTGTGCAACACATACCGCCGGGCGCTGGTGAAGGTGCCCATGTAGCTCGGCTCCATCTTGCGTTTGAGCGCGGTGCGGGTTTCGGCAGGCGTGAAACCGGCGTACACCGGCACCGTTGGTGTTTCCTCGGTGAACAGAATCCAGTCGCGATCCTTTTTTGGCAGGTCCTTCCACGGCCGGTCAACGTCGTAGCCCATGCTGACCAGGATGTCGCGCAGGTTCTGGCCCTGCCAGGCGGGTGGCCAGGAAGCAATCGCCCGCTCACGGATGCTCAGGGAGGGGTCGGGCACCATGTTCGCCTCGGTCACCTCGTACACATGACCCAAGCCGTGGCAGGTCGGGCACGCCCCCTGCGGCGTGTTCGGCGAAAAATCCTCGGCGTAGAGCATCGGCTGGTTGGCGGGATAGGCGCCGGCGCGCGAATACATCATCCGCACCAGGCTGGACAGGGTGGTCACACTGCCCACGGAGGAACGCGCATTGCTGGCCCCCCGCTGCTGCTGCAGCGCCACCGCTGGTGGCAGGCCGTCGATCGCATCTACGTCCGGCACGCCCGCCTGGTCGATCAGGCGCCGTGCATAGGGGGCCACCGACTCAAAGTAGCGTCGCTGCGCCTCGGCATAGATGGTGCCGAAGGCCAGCGAGGACTTCCCGGAGCCGGAGACACCCGAGAACACCACCAGCGCATTCCGCGGGATAGAGACGTCCACCTCTTTGAGGTTGTTCTCACGCGCGCCACGCACCTGCACGAGGCCGCTGGCCGCAGCGGTACAAGAGGATTCACCGAAAGAATTGCTTGGCATGTTGTTCTCCTCTGTTCAAACGGACGGTGCAGCTATCGCGCGCCAGGACGGCAGCTCGTCAGGAAGGTTTCTCTTCCGCCGCCGTGTCGCTGTGGGCGTGTCTTATCCTGCGGACGATCCACCAGATCGTCAGCATCACCGCAGGTACCAGAACCGCCATCACCTGCGCCACGCTGTCGTGAACGAGCGGAATGCCCTTGAGCAGGTAGCCGAGAAGACTCACGACGTAATAAGAAATTGCCGCGACCGACAGGCCTTCGACGGTTTGCTGAAGGCGCAATTGCAACTTGGCCCGGTTGTTCATCGAAGCCAGCAGATCGCGGTTCTGGCGTTCAAGTTCGACGTCGATCCACGAACGCAGCAACGCGATGGCTCGGGTCAGTTTGTCGGAGAGCTTGGCCTGGCGCTCCTTTACGGATTGGCACTCCCGCATGGCTGGAGCGATGCGACGCTGCAGGAAATCCGCCCAGGTGCTGTATCCGGATACGGCCACTTCTGAAAGCGCAGCCAGCCTTTCCTCGACGATCTCGTAGTAGGCACGGCTGGCGCCGAAGCGATAGAGATTTGCCGCGACGCCAGCTTCCAGTTCGGCGGCCAGACCTGTCAATTCGGAAAGCAGCACGTCGCTATCGCGGCGTTCTACCAAATTCGTACACATCTCGTCAGTGATCGCAGCAAGGCGCGACTCCATGTGTCGCAGCTCCGACGTCATCGATCGCGTCAACGGCAGAGACAGCAACGCCAAGGTACGGTACGTCTCGATCTCCAATAGACGTTGAGCCAGCGCACCTGCCCGCGCCGGGGTCAAATCACGAGCAAGGATGAGGATCTGCGTCAGGCCATCCTCATCCTGTCGGAAGTCGGTCAAGATGGCGGCAGAGCCGTTCTCTACCAACGAGTAGCACAGGCTGGCAGGATCGAAGCGATCAGCCTCCTTCTCCGTTTCTGGTATCCACGGAAGAAGTCTCAAGCGGATGCCGGATATGACCGGGCCCGGAGGAACAAATCCATGTTTGAAGGGATTTTCTCCGCAAGGCTCTCCCGTCTTGGAATCCAGCGAAGCGCACCAGAGATACGTAGAGAACTCGGTGTGCTTTTCACAGTGAAGGTCTCCCTCATCCCATGTCATGCCGTGTAGCGGCGTAGCGTGGTCGGGCTCGGCAACGCCGAAGCGATGAGACAACTCGCTCATCGCCATCTGATCCCTGGTCTGGTCACCTTCGGTCATGAAAGCGAGCTGCAATATACCGCGGGGGGCCTCAAGCAACAGATGCGGGCGCGCATGCACTTCACCCACGGCTGCAGCACGATCGGCATAAGCCGGCATGCCGTACACGGTGGCGGTTGGGGTGGGTTGTACGGTCGTCGTATTGATATTGGCCGGCTCTTTCATAACGACCTCATTTCTCATTGGTTGAAAAGCACGCTTCAAAACAAATGCCCGCAGCCATGCGTTTCACACATGGCTGCGGGCCGATCTTCATGAGCATGCACCGCGTTACGCAGTCCGTCTAACAGGCTCGCCGTATAATAGAGGCTTGTGCTGACCCTGTCAGAACGCTCTCAGCTTCCTTGCTTTCAGACGAAGGTGTACGAGCAGACCTTGTTGCCCGCCGGATCACGCAGGTAGGCAGCATAGGCACCCGGCAGGTGACCACGTGCGCCAGGTTGGCCCTCGTCAGTGCCGCCTGCGGCAAGGCCGGCGGCGTGGAAGGCATCCACTTCAGCGGGAGTGGCGGCCGCAAAGCCGATCGTCACGCCGTTGCTGGAAGGCGCTTCACCATTGCCCGGGCGGGCGATGATGAAAGCCGGCTTTTCGCGACCGAAAAGTACCCATCCGTTGTTGAAAGGACCGAGGTTCTTGATGCCAAGAGCACCCAGAGCGGCGTCGTAGAACGCGACCGACTTCTGAAGGTCGGCAGCGCCGATAAAGATGTGCGAAAAGATGCCATCGCCAGAAATGACAGGAGTGGACATGATTAATTTCCTTGGTGGTTGGCGTTGAATGGGTAGTGGGCGATCAGTAGTGGATCACCGTGCGAATCGACTTGCCTTCATGCATCAGGTCGAAGGCCTTGTTGATGTCGTCGAGGCCCATGGTGTGGGTGACGAACGGGGCGAGATCGATCTCGCCTTTCATTGCGTCCTCCACCATGCCGGGAAGTTGAGTGCGGCCCTTGACCCCGCCGAAAGCCGAGCCCTTCCAGGTGCGACCGGTGATCAACTGGAACGGGCGCGTCGAAATTTCCTTGCCTGCACCAGCCACGCCGATGACGATCGACTGGCCCCAGCCACGATGTGCTGCTTCCAGTGCCGAGCGCATCACGTTGACGTTGCCGATGCACTCGAAGGTGTGATCGACACCCCAACCGGTCATCTCGATGAGAACCTCGTGAATCGGCTTGTCGAAGTCCTTCGGGTTGAGGCATTCGGTCGCGCCGAAGGTACGAGCCAGCTCGAACTTCGCTGGATTGGTGTCGATGGCGATGATGCGACCCGCCTTGGCCTGGCGTGCCCCCTGAATCGCAGCGAGCCCGATACCACCGAGGCCGAAGATGGCCACAGAGTCACCCGGCTGAACCTTGGCCGTGTTGTGAACAGCGCCGATGCCGGTGGTCACACCGCAACCCAGCAGGCAGACATGCTCGGGATTGGCGTCCGGGTTGATCTTGGCCAGCGAGACTTCGGCCACCACCGTGTATTCGCTGAAGGTCGAGCAGCCCATGTAGTGGTAGATCGGCTGGCCGTTGTAGCTGAAGCGGGTGGTGCCATCGGGCATCACGCCCTTGCCCTGGGTGGCGCGCACCGCCACGCACAGGTTGGTCTTGCCGCTCTTGCAGAACAGGCACTCACCGCACTCGGCGGTGTACAGCGGGATCACGTGGTCACCCGGCTTGACCGAGGTCACGCCCTCGCCGACCTCGACCACGATGCCGGCGCCCTCATGGCCCAGCACCGCCGGGAACACGCCTTCCGGGTCCTCGCCCGACAGGGTGAAGGCGTCGGTATGGCAAACGCCGGTATTCGTGATCCTGACAAGCACCTCGCCCTTGCGCGGCGGCTCGACGTCGATCTCGACGATTTCCAGTGGCTTTCCAGGCCCGAAGGCAACTGCTGCACGTGATTTCATGATGTCGCTTCCTTTACTAGCTAACTAAATTTTCCCTCACCGAGGGTACCCTGGCGCCTCTACCGCAGGTAGGAGCGGACGATGGAGATGGTCTCGTCAATGGACTTGTTCTGCGAATCGCTCCTGATTTCGCTACCGGGAAACTCTTCCCTTAGATAGCTCTCCAGAACCGTTGCCATCAATCCGTTGACAGCTCCACGAACAGCCGCAAGCTGCTGAAGAATTGCAGGGCATTCAGCACCTGCATCGAGCGCTTGCTTCTTTTCTTCCGGGCCATGTGGCACTCACCGCTTTTCACTCCAGATAAGCGGGGCCTGACGCCGAAGAGACAGGCCCTCAACTCATTAGAATTCCTGCACGGTTGGGCGCAGAACGATCTCGTTAATATCCACGTCAGCAGGCTGCTCAATTGCGAAGGCGATAGCTCGAGCGACCGATTCGGCGGGAATTGCATGCTTGTAGAAATCCACCACGAAATCGCGGCTCTGTTGGTGGGTGCTGCCGAATTTCAGTTCGGAGTCCACGGCGCCCGGCTCGATAGTCGTGGTGCGGATGCTGCCACCGACTTCGTGACGCAGTCCTTCGGAGATAGCCCGCACAGCAAACTTGGTGCCACTGTACACGGTGCCACCCGGGCTGAACACCTTCAGGCCTGCAACCGATGCGATGTTGATGAAGTGACCACTGTTTTGTTTCTGGAAGACTGGCAATGCAGCCGCGACTCCGTACAACAGACCCTTGATGTTGATATCGATCATGCGATCCCACTCGTCAGTGCGAGTATCGCTGAGCGGTGCAATCGCCATCAGTCCGGCATTGTTGATCAGTACATCAATGCGACCGTAGGTGTCCACGGCACCTTGAATGAGTGTTTTGACCTCTTCCTGAGAGGTGACATCGGTCTGATACGCGATGGCCTGACCACCTGCATTGGTCAGCTCAGCCACCAATGCGTCGAGTTTATCTTTGCGACGTGCAGCCAGCACTACGCGAGCGCCAAGCGCAGCAAGGTGGCGTGCAGTAACCTCACCCAGGCCGCTACTGGCACCGGTGATAACGACAACTTTTCCAGAAATGTTATTGCTCATGCTAAGAACCTCATCGGTGGTTTTATACTTCGCCATGGTTGGTTAACCTGGCAGTGCGCAAACTTTAGACCCATGATTGATCTCAATAAATGGAAATGATTGGATTATGCTATTCCTGAAAATGGAATAAATGGGAGGGGCAACATGCTTAACCGCATGGAGATGGTCAGGATTTTTTGCACAGCAGCAGAGGCAGGTAGCTTCCGCGAAGCGGCAACTCGATTAGGCATCTCCCCACAAGGGGTGACTCGAGCCATTCAAGCCCTGGAAACTGAGCTTGGCGAATCACTGTTCCACCGCAATACCCGCCAGGTGAGCATCACTGCTTTCGGTCAGGATTACGCCAAAGATGCCAGGTCAGCTCTGGATCATTTCGATACGCTATTCCGGTCGCACAGGACGGAGCCTGAGCTGTCAGGTAGGGTGGGGATTACGGCTCCACATGCTATTGGCAGGCGCTTCCTAATACCGTTTCTTCAGCCCCTGGCCGCTGCACATCCTGACCTGCAATTCGATCTCCGCTTGGAAGATCAGATGACTGATGCCGTTGAAGCGCATATCGATATTGGTATCCGGGTGGGGGTTATTCGCGACCGGCGCTACGTTGCACGTGCCTTAGCTCCCGTGCCGTTTTACGTTGTCGCGTGCCCGTCTCTCATAGGCCAAAAGACACCACCTGAATCTTTGGATGCCTTAGCTAAGCTGCCACTTTCAGTCCTGATCGACCGGAAAAATGGCCGCCCTTGGCCTTGGCTATTTGCCGACGGGCAAACGTTCGCGCCCAGGCAGCCAGCGCTTATCTGTGATGATCCAGATACGGAATTGGAAGCCACCCTGGCAGGCATGTGTTTTGGCCAAATTCCTGCCTATCTGGCTGAGCCTCATCTGCGGTCAGGAAAGCTGGTTGCCGTTTTGGCTGATCACGCTCCAGCACCATGGGATCTGTTCATATACCGCCCGCAGCAGGGTCCTGTATCGAAGCGGGTGCGATTGGTGTACGACCACCTTAAGCAGGCTTTCTCAAACCCCAGGCTATTTCCCCAGGGCCTGGGGGAATAGCCAGAGACTCATAGACAACCCTGGTGCGAAGCACGGCGCGTTCCCAGCTGATCCAGAAGTGAGCTGCAAGGGCGTGAAAATATGCATACGTGCCGGAAATAATAGCGACATATTGACATATATAGATATTGCGAATAGCCTTGACTCGTAACCCGCACTAGAAACCTCAGGTGGTACCCCCATGAAAGATTCCAGCGATACCTACCATGAGACCTCAGCCCATGCCCCTTTGGTGGCGATAAGAAATCTGGCCCAGGACGGGAAACTCACAAGTCAATGCTGGAAGCCTACAGCCAGAAGAAGAATATCTACGTCAGCCTCAACGAAGCACCGCTAGGCTCTTCAGAGCTCGTTGATCCATGTTTTTCGACCTACGACATCGAATATTTTAGATATGCAGGTAAGCAAAATGACACACTCAGAACTTTTTAAAACCACTCAGCTGGGCCCATACACCCTCAAGAACCGTATCGTTCTGCCGCCACTGACGCGTTCGCGCAGCTCCCAACCCGGCAATATTGCGAACGACCTGATGGCCACCTATTACCGTCAGCGCAGCGGTGCTGGCTTCATGGTGACCGAGGGCACACAGATTGAGCCCCGAGGACAGGGTTATGCCTGGACACCCGGCATTCATAGCCCGGAACAGATACAAGGCTGGCGTAAGGTCACCGACGCTGTTCACGCCGAAGGAGGGGTGATCTTTGCTCAACTTTGGCATGTGGGCCGCGTGTCGCACACATCGCTGCAACCCGGTGGTGAAGCACCCGTCGCGCCATCAGCCATCCGCGCGGACAACGTCAAGGTGTTCATCGAAACTGGCCCCGGCACGGGTACACTGGCCGACCCATCGACCCCACGAGCCCTGTCCACCGAGGAGGTAAAGGAACTGGTTGAGCTCTACGCCCAAGCAGCCCGAAATGCTCTGGAAGCAGGTTTTGACGGGGTGGAGCTTCACTGCGCGAACGGGTACCTGGTAAACCAGTTCATTTCGGCCCATACCAACCAGCGTGATGATGAATATGGCGGTTCGCTGCAGAATCGTCTTCGTTTCCTGCGCGAAATCACACTCGCCGTTGCTGGTGTGGTCGGCAAGGAGCGCGTTGGCGTTCGCTTCGCTCCGCTGTTCGCGACCACAGACGAAGACCGCGTTTACCTTGGCCTGGTCGAAGAAGATCCTCACCAAACCTACATCGAAGCAGTGAAGATCCTCGAGGAAGCGGGCATTGCCTACCTGTCGCTCGCCGAAGCCGATTGGGACAACGCACCCGAGCTGCCTGAGACGTTCCGGGAAGCTGTTCGTAAGACTTTCAGCGGCAAGATTATCTATGCCGGCAAGTACACCGCTGAACGAGCAAATCGCGTGATAAAAGCTGGCTGGGCCGACCTGATCGCTTTTGGTCGCCCCTTCATTACGAACCCCGACCTGCCCGCGCGTATCGCCAACAACTGGCCGCTTAACCCACTTGATCCAAGCAGCATGTACGGCGGTATCGATAAGGGCTATACCGACTACCCGACTTACAAACCCTAAGCGCTCAGAGCCACGCCCCATAACTCAGGGCGTGGCACAGCGTTTGCTGACCGAGGAGTTAAGCATGTACCAACCGAGTACGATTCCCTACCAAGAGCATAGGGGATTCAAACAGACCTTCAGACAGGGTCATCTAAGCCTTGGGCTGTTCTTTCCCCTGGAGGCTTTCCAGGGTGACACACCGCGCATGCTGGATCAGGTCGCGCTGGCCAAACGTGCAGAGGCACTAGGTTTTTCGGCACTCTGGTTTCGCGACGTCCCGCTCAGGGACCCAAGCTTCGGTGATGTCGGCCAGGTTTTCGATCCTTGGGTGTATCTGGGCTACATCGCAGCCCATACAACAAAAATCGCACTAGGCACCGCCTCCATCGCCCTTACCTTGCGTAATCCCTTGCACACGGCAAAGGCTGCAGCGAGCATTGATCAGTTGAGCGGAGGTCGTTTGCTCCTGGGAGTAGCCTCTGGCGATCGTCCTGTGGAGTTTCCCGCATTCAGCGTTGATCCGGAAATGCGTGGCGAGACCTTTCAAGAAAACCTCAATGTGATACGCCAAGCCCATCGAACACACTTCAAGCCCATTCGCTGGAGTCACGGCGAGTTACTGGGGGCCGATCTCGTTCCCAAACCTACGACTCGGGAAATACCGCTATTCGTAACCGGACACAGCCGCCAGTCGCTCGATTGGATCGCGCGTGAAAGCCATGGATGGATCAACTATCCACGTCCGCCAAAAATACAGCGACTGATCGTGGAAGATTGGCGACAGGAAACGGTTAAACAATGTGGCGCTATCTACAAGCCGTTCTTGCAATCGCTGTATATCGACCTGGACGAAAACCCATCCACGCCGCCCACGCCTATCCATCTGGGATTCCGGCTGGGACGTAACCACCTGCGGGCCTTGCTGGATACACTTCAGGAAATCGGTGTAGATCACGTCATCCTGAACCTCAAGTATGGTAAACGTCCCGCAGCAGAGGTTATCGAGGAGCTTGGCAAGCATATCGTCCCTAAATTCGGCGGCGCGCAGGTGCCCGATAGTCCTACCTGACAGGACACTAGGATTTCAGTCCAAGCCTGCCCATCACTGCGAAGGGCAGGCGCGGAGATCATGGCGAAGCCTTACAATTTGACGCGTGAATCAGGAAGATATCCAGATATCGAAAGAATAGGTATAAAAATTCATGACTATTGACGTCAACGAAGCCCTGAAAGCATTGGCGAACCCGATGCGCTTTACTATCCTTAATTGGCTCAAGGAGCCCAGGACAGCCTTTCCCGGGCAGGAGGTCGACCCAGAAACGGTAGGCGTGTGCGTTAGTATCATCCAAGAGCGCACGGGCCTCTCGCAGTCAACGACATCGCTTTATCTCGCCGCTCTACAGCGCGCGCAATTGGTGACATCGCAGCGGATCGGCCCCTGGACCTACTACAAACGCCACGATGAGAATATCGACGCCTTCTTAAAGGCGCTGCAAGAAAGAATCTAGGTATGCAGACCCAGGAAGTCATGGTGCATTCTTCAGCCCTCATCAGGAGGATGCGCCATGGCTACAGGTCTTCATACTTTGACAGCCGCCAAGTAATACGCCGTCGTAGGCCATTATTTAGCGCCAACCAATGACTAAATTTTTGTTACCTTTCGAGTGCCCGGATACTTTCCGGATGTACGTCGAGGCCCATTGATAAACGAGGTATCTATATGGCACGCATTGTCAGAATTCATGAATACGGTGACGCCAGCGTTCTGAAGCTGGAGGATCTGGAAGTATCGGCACCAGCAGCAAACGAGGTGCAGATTAGTGTTAAAGCTATTGGCTTGAACCGAGCCGAAGTGATGTTCCGCAATCACGCATACCTACAAGAAGCGGAGTTCCCCAGCCGCTTAGGCTACGAGGCCGCAGGCATCGTAACGGCAGTTGGGAGCGACGTAACCGAGATCACTATTGGTGACTCGGTCGCTCTGATCCCACCTTTGGATATTGCTCGCTGGGGCACCTACGGCGAGTTGGCCAATGTACCAGCCCACCTGGTGGTAAAGAGCCCTGAGAACTTGTCCTTTGAAGAGGCTGCGGCGTCTTGGATGCAGTACGTCACCGCCTGGGGAGCATTGATTGAACAGGCGAAGCTACGGCAGGGCGATTTTGTCATCGTTACCGCCGCGTCAAGCAGTGTTGGCTTGGCCGCCTTCCAAATAGCTCGAATGGTCGGCGCCACATCGATTGCGATCACTCGAACTCACGCGAAGAAGCAAGCCCTGCTTGATGCAGGCGCTGCGCATGTCATCGTCAGCGATGAAGAGGATATCGTCGAGCGTGTTATGACGATAACTGCCGGTCAAGGCGCTCGCGTTGTATTTGATCCTGTAGGCGGGCCGTCCTTCGAACCTCTCACGCAGAGCATGGCGCGGGGCGGAATTTTGCTGGTGTACGGCGCACTCAGCTCTGAACCGACACCATTTCCACTGTTTACCGTGCTGGGCAAAAGCCTGACTTTGAAGGGTTATCTCTACGCAGAGATTGTGGCCGACCCTGAAGCCCTGGAGAGAGCGAAGGCTTTTATTCTGCAAGGGTTGAAGTCCGGCGCGTTGCGCCCGATCATCGCAAAGACATTCGCACTTAGCGACATCCAGGATGCCCATCGTTTCCTTGAAGCCAATCAGCAGATCGGCAAGATCGTGGTAACTGTCTGACCAGCAATTATGGGGCTGAGAGCGTAATCCTTCGGCCCCGATTCAAGCCAGCCCTGATGACCGCTATTGGCCGACTCTGTTGAAAAAGTAGCTGCTCCCCCATGCTGTCGGCAGAATTGCTCTGTCAGCTAGCGCGGGGACGGTGAGCCGCCGCATCGTCAGGGCACAGCGTTGCTCAATCATTGATTTGCTCAACTACGGCATTGCCAGCAAAACTTTGTCCAGGGTCAAACTGGAGCTTGCGCGCCGTGGCGGGCAGTAGTTTTGTCAGTTTGTCCAAATGCGCCGTTTGGCCGGCGTCAGTTTCGCGGCGGTCTCCAGCCGTACATATACCAAACGCCTCTGGTCATCCGCCGCGTCGCAACTCCCTGACACCCCGGCCCAGCTTGCGGCGCAGCAGGGCCCGCAGGGTCGCCCCATCCGAATACCCGACCTGTGTGGCGACCTGGTCGACGCTGGCGTTTCCGGTGCGCAAGAGATGGACGGCATGCTCCACGCGCAGGTCCTGGAAATACGACAGTGGTGTCTTGCCCAAAACGCTTTGCAGCCGCCGCGCCAAGGTGCGCTCGCTTGTGCCCGCGGCGCTGGCCGCCTCCGCCAGCGAGAACCCCTGCGCGAGCCGACGTCTGGCCCAGCTCTCGAAGCGCTCCACCATTGGGTCGGCATGCGCAAGGTGGTCGGGAATCACGAACTCGGCTTGCGAACTGCGTGCCTCGACCAGCAGATAGCGTGCCACCAGGGCCGCCAGCGCCGGACTGCGCCCCCGGATGATGTGCAAGGCCAAGTCAACGTGGGCCAAAGCGGCACCCGCGGTAGTGAAGCGTGTCGAGTTCACGATCATGCGTGACTCGTCCAACGTGACGTTCGAATAGCGCTGCCGAAACATCGGCCCCAGCCACCATGACGTCGTCGCACGATGCCCATCAAGCAGGCCACTCTCTGCAAGTAAGAAACTACCGGAGCAGGCGGCACCAAGGTGCGCGCCAGCGGTGGACCACAGCTGTAGCGCGGCGACCGCATCGGGCACGTCGGGGCGTGTGAGCCGAGCCGAGAGCGTGTCAGGCATCTTGTCACCAAACGCGGGCACGAGCACGACGTCTGGTTCCGGCACACCACGCGCAGTGACCACGGGGACCGTCAAGCCCTGCGCCGTTAGGATGCGACGCCGCACGCCCACCAGCGTGAGCTCTATGTGCGCGGGAGCCTGTGGCAGCGAGCTCGACATCGCATTGGCCAAGCCCACTGTGTCAGTGAGCGCCGCAAGCCCCAGATCAAACACGCCATCACAAACAAGGATATGAAGTTTCATGGCAATAATGATATCAAAGTTGTCATTTTTGTCTATATAAATGGTTGTCATGAAGACTTAGACTGCAGGCTCGTCGGTGCTTTCACCTAAACCATTTACCCAAAGGATTACAATATGACCAAGCTCGCCCTGTTTGTTCGCCTCGAAGCCAAACCCGGCCAGGAGGCTGCGCTTGCCGACTTCCTGGCCAGCGCACTGCCGCTCGCCAACGCCGAATCCGGCACCACTGCCTGGTTTGCATTGAAGTTTGGCCCTTCGACGTTCGGTGTGTTCGATGCCTTTGCCGATGAGGCAGGTCGCCAGGCACATCTGAACGGCCAGATCGCCGCGGCCTTGATGGCCAACGCCGCGACCTTGCTCAGTTCTCCGCCCAATATCGAGAAGGTCGAACTGCTTGCAGCCAAACTGCCTGCATGACAACCCGGCCTTGACTCAATCAGGTCACGCTGCGTAGGGCCACACGGCCCTACGCAGCCCCCCTCGATTGCCGGGGGGATGTTCGGCGACAATTAGGATGACCAGTTGACGACAATTCTCTTGGCCGGTTGGGTGTCTCAATAGGTACCTTGTTTTCTGTTCGGAGTTCAAGGTGCCAAGAATATTAGACGCGCATACATGTAAAAGCGAAGCTCACCTGAGATTACGGTAAGGCGCATTCCTTAAGTACTCTTAGCTATCTAAGCCCAGAGAGGAGGACAAGCGCAAGGACGACGCGGAATTGAAGTCGGAGCTGTTGAACGTGCTTCGTCGCTATCTCCGCCCGGAGTTCATCAACCGCATTGATGAGATCATCGTGTTCCACGCGCTCGACCGCAAACAGATCCGTGACATCGTAGGCCTGCAGCTCGAACGCGTGAAGCGTATCGCGCACGGGCAGGGCTTGACGGTGGAGTTCGACAACTCACTCATCGACCACTTGGCGGATGTCGGCTACCGGCCGGAGTTTGGGGCGCGCGAACTTCGTCGCCAGATCCGATCCCTGATCGAGACGCGCCT
>TARA_R110001606_G_scaffold118144_1_pt1 | contig 14994 bp, 12 predicted proteins | sample TARA_R110001606 | Tara Oceans TARA_R110001606 (sample SAMEA4398315) | marine metagenome | biome: Polar Biome; feature: [SRF] surface water layer (ENVO:00010504); material: water (ENVO:00002006), including particulate matter (ENVO:01000060) such as... | depth 5 m | reverse complement strand
ACCCACTGGCCTGCCGCTGTTTTGCCCTGATCCACCACTGCCCGAAAAGAGGTAACGAACCGGCAACCCAAGCTGGCCGCCGTTGCAAAGTCGAGTGTCTCTGGCAGAGCGACCAAATTCACATCGGCGTAGTGAATACCCACATACTCAGCAAAGGAGCCCCAATGCGTGAAACCGGGCTGAAACTGGCTATCGCACACCTGATGGTTGCCGGAGTGGCACTCGGGGCAAGTACCGCAACCGCCAACGAATGGAACCGTGACGCGGTCGCCAATGCGCCACTTTTTTACATCCTTACCCACGGCTTCGACCACGCCGGAAAGCTCATGCCCCGGCACATGGGGAAGTTGAATATCGGTATCATGCCCCACCCAGCCATGCCAGTCGCTGCGGCAGACTCCGTTGGCCATTACCTTCACCACAACGCCATGCGGCTCAGGGGTAGGGTCGGGCAGTTGCTGAAGGGTCGGCGGGGCGGAAAACTGCTCAAAAACAACGGCTTTCATAAAGAATTCCTAACCTATATCGTTTTTTACTTTATAAAGTCTTGCGCGGATAAGAAGCAAATTATTGGCCGCTAACGCTTAACCGCCCCACGACCTGCATCTCATCACCCGCTGGGCGCACCACAATCATTTCTCCCGAGCCCGCACCGCTACCCACCAATGCTGTGATATTTACCTGATGGGTGACTAGCAGCAAATTGCCCGGCCCCTGCCATGCGGCAATCTGCTCTTGGGCGGTTTGAGTGATTGACGTCTGATCACCGCGCCCGCGAAAGAAAGAGTCCAGCCAGGGAGTAGGCTCCACAGGCCCCAACGCCATTAACTCGGCGGTATCCAGCGCACGACACCAGCTTGATGAGTAAACCGCCTTAATGGGAATATCCCGCGCACGAAACGCACGCCCAGCGGCTTGCGCCTGAGCGCGACCAGCCGCAGAGAGATTGCGCTGAGTCTCGCAACTGCCACGCTCAAACCCGGGCGGATCACCAATGCCAGGGGCCAGGGAGTGGCGCATGAGAATCACTAAACCGCCCTCCTGTAGCGCCTGCCAGGTTGCCTCGTTTGCCTGGGCAGTGGTCGAGAATATGCTCGACATAGCGAGCAGCAGGGCTAACGTGAGGTAGCGTAGGGTGGGCATGTGGGGACGTCCGCTAATCACTATAAGAAGGCAACTGCGCTGAGGGCTTCATAGCCTATCGAGCAGGGTGAAGCGGGCTACGAGTAGAGTCGCCCGACCAACTCGGTGCGGTTGGTGACATCGAATTTACGATACAGATGATCGAGGTGGGTCTTGATCGTGGAGGGCGCAATGCCGAGCTCACGCGCCATGACCTTGTTGCTCAAACCCTGGCGTACCAGCGGCAAAAGCTGCGCCTCACGCTCGGTCAACGGCCTGTGGTGGAGTTCGGCCTGCGCCGGGGCAATCTCACTGGCGCGGGTCGAGACGGCCAGCTGCAGCATTTCCTGAAGCGATTGCAGCGTGTTCAGTTCCTGGGGGGTAAAACTCCCGAAGCGTGACTTGCGCAGCAACGACATGCCCATCACCGGGCGGTTCCGGCGGTAGAACATGACTTCGGTTACATCCACGACATCGTGCTGGCTCAGAAACGTCTGATACCCCTCATTACGCTGTTTCGATTGAAGCGCCTGGGCATCGCGCAGTGACACGACACCTCGGCCGATCTGCTGGCAGTAACCGGGCTGAAGCGGGTCAAGGTGCCGGTAGCGGCGCAGGTAGCTGTCGTGCATCTGCGTGGGATCGCCGTAAAGCTGGAAATCAAACGCACTCAGTCCGTCGTCGATATGGTAGAACGCTGCCAGCGAAGCGGGCACGGCACGGGTGAAGGCGTTCAGACAGTAGACACCCAGTTCCTGGGGAGACTGCATGGCTAGCCGACTCCATGTTGATTGGTACCTCCAACATAGCGAGTCGGCCGTGTGCAAGCAACGGAAATTTGTTGCCCAATGACCCATAGTGGCTCAGTCGAGCGCGGTCACGCTTTCCGGCAGCAGAGCGCCGCCATCGACGATGATGGTCTGGCCAGTGATGTACTTGGCCAGATCAGAGCCCAGAAACAGCATGGCGTTGGCGATGTCCTCCGGTGCCCCCAGGTGGCCCAGCGGAATGCCGCGCTCGAGGCGCTGGCTGTGCTCGTCGTCACCGAGATTGTCCATCGCCGGGGTGCGGATCATGCCCGGCTCGACGCCGTTGATGCGGATGCCCAAACCGCCCATTTCCAGTGCGGTGTTGCGGATGAAGCCGTTAACCGCGGCCTTGGACGCGGCGTAATGGGTCAGCCCCGGATACGCGACCCGATTGCCGGTGACCGAGGAAGTACACAGGATCACGCCCTGCCCCTTCTGCTTGAAAGAAGGCAGCAGCGCTTGTGTCATCCAGAACAGCGACTGCACGTTAACGGCGAAGGTGCGTTCGACCTGATCAAGGGTGAGATCTTCAAAGGGCGTGAGCGGAAAGTAGCCCGCGTTGTGCACCAGCACGTCGATGGGGTCGCTGACCGCTATCATGGCGCGTGTGGTGGCCTCATCGGAGAGATCCACGGCGTAAGCCTGAACCCGATGCCCCTCAGCCGTGAGCTTTTCAGCTACCCGCGTGGCCTGGTCGCCGTTGATGTCGGCCAGCGTGACGCGGGCACCGGCCTCGGCAAAACGGGTCACGATAGCCTCGCCGATGCCCTGGGCACCGCCGGTGACCAGTACGTGCTGGCCGCTGTAATCGATACGAATACTCATGAACGGACTCCATTGATCCGGGACAGGGCAACCGGGCCATGGGCAGCCCGGTCGCCCTGTCGTCTCCTAGAGGGCCTCGAAAGCGAGGGTGGGGGTGTCGACGATATGCGAGCCACCGTCGGCCATGATCATGCTGCCGGTAATGATGGCGGAAGCCGGGCTGATCAGAAAATGACAGACCTCGGCAATTTCGTGGGCACTGGCTGGCCGCCGCAGGGGTACGTGCTGCGTCACACGGGCGTAGGCATCATCGAGGGACTCGTGGTAGTGCGCCATCAGCGGCTGCATTTCTTCATCGGCCATGGGCGTTCGAATCCACCCCGGGCAGACACAGTTGACCCTCACGCCCTGAGGGCCGAAGTCACGAGCCATGGAACGTGTCAGCCCCACAATCGCGTGCTTGGCGGTGGTGTAGCCGCAGACCTCACCACCGGCCTGAAACGAAGCCAACGACCCCAGCAACACCATGGTGCCCTGCTGCTTGATCAGGTGTGGCAGACAGGCGCGGGCGCTGTAGAAGGCAGTATCCAGATTGAGACGCATCGATTGATGCCAGTCATCGTCGGACATCTCGGTGGCCGTGCCGAGGCCGTGGCCCCCCGCGCTGCAGATCAGGCTGTCGATCCGGCCATAGGCCTCGATAATGCGCTGGCAGAACCCCTCCCACTCGGTGGCGCTGGCGGCGTCGCCGGCGAGCACCAGTCCGCCAGTGTCCGCCGCCAGCGCCTCAAGAGGTGCCTTGCGGCGTCCGATCAGCACGACGTTATGGCCAAGCGCGGCCTGCTGACGCGCGCAGGCTTCACCCACGCCGGTGCCGGCGCCGGTAATGACGACGGTTTTGGTATCAGAGGTCATCGGGATACTCCGTATCGGCCAGGCGCTGACAGTAGGAAGCCATCGGGAAGTTGGCCAGCGGCGCGTCTTCGGTGTCGCCAACGCCGAAGATCTTGCCGTCGCTGCGGTGATTCTGTTCATCGATCATGACGATGCCGAGCGTCGGGACGATCTTCTCGCGCCAGATGAACAGATAAAGCTCATCGGCAATCTTGTAATAGTGGCAGGCATCAGTGTCGCACAGCCCCTGCTCCACGCCTTTCAGGCAGTGCCAGGTGTAGAAGTTCTCGTTCAGATAGGTGTGTTCGTACACCTCGGTCGGACTGTAACGGTAGAGGTTGCGCACCCCGATCAGCTCGTCGGTCTTGGCATGCGGGCAGGCGCCGTCGCTGTAGGGTTTGTTCACCGCGCCGTGGCTGATGTCGACCTTGACGTCGGTCAGCGGGCGGCCGCCCAGTGCGCGCTCATAGAGGCCGGTTTTGATGACATCAAACGTGGGCAAGGTGCCGATGACCTGGGTGTAGCTGTCGGTCAGCGTATCCAGCACTACGGTGTAGGACGTAGCGGGCTTGGTGCTTGCATCCAGCCAGTCGAGCAGATAGACGCCTTCACGTACCGAGGTAATGCGCACCTTGGCCGCCTCGCCGCCATCGATGGACAGCTGCTCCTGGTCGAACTCGAGGCGGCGCACGGTGCCGTCGGCGGCGTGTAGTTCGACCTGCTTGCCGGTGAGGTCGGCCGAGTTGTCCAGCGCATAGGAACCCGTCGCGAAGCCCTTTTCAAGGCCAGCAACCGAGATCCAGTCAGTGTGGGAAGGAGTTGTTGTCATGGGGTTGTCTCCTGAGACAGGGGTAAGGTGTAAGGCAACCAATGGCCACGTACATTTTTATCGTCGGCGCTGTTAAGCCGCCTGGGTATCCCCCGGATGGGGGAGGTCGGCCGTGATACAGGAGAGTTAAGACAGAAGTAGGCAGGCAGGGGAAAATTTCTGGCAGCAGAGAACAAGAATGGTCGGTGAGTAAGGTGCAGATTGGATATCAGGTTGTCCGTGTCAACCAAACAAGAATTCAACCGGCCAGGAGATTACTCATCATGCTCAACACCTCGAAGGCGGGCCCCGCGCCCCAGGTAAGCGCCCCTGCGCGTCAACACATCGGTTTCAAGACCATGATCGCGATCTGTGTGGGAACCGTGGTGGTGCAGGGCGCCATGGCATCGGCATTGATGGGCTTTGGCATCGGCGGCTTGAGTTTTCTGGCCGCCATGCTGGTGGCCACCTTGCTTGCCGTCTGCAACGCCATGTCCTTCTCGGAACTTTCGCTGATGTATCCGCAGGCGGGCACGCTTGCCACCTATACTCAAAAGGCCATCGGTCATTTCCCAGCCATCGTCTCGGTGTTTGCAGGCTACGTGGTGGTGGCCATCTTCGCGATTCCTGCCGAATTTCTGCTGGTGGATGCCCTGCTGCAGACGCTGTTCCCCGAAATGCTGCCGTCGCATCTGGTACCAATCCTGCTGCTGGCGACGCTGGCCGTGCTCAATATTCTCGGCACCGACGTCTTCGCCAAGCTTCAGAACGTGTTCACTTTCGCCATGATCGTTGCCATCTTACTCGTGGGCGCCACCGCCCTGCTCCAGCCGCCGTCGCCGGAGGTGGCTCAGGCCGCCGCAGGCATCGACTGGGGCATCGGAGGCATTGTCGACGGCAGCTTTATCGGCCTGGTCGCCCTGGCCATGTGGATGTTCGTCGGCTGTGAGTTCATCTGCCCGATGATCAACGATATTCGTCAGCCGGAGAAGCGGATTCCCCGCGCTATGTTCCTGTCGCTGGGCATCATCTTTGTGCTGTTCTCGATCTTCTGCCTCGGCGCCGGCCACTATCTTTCCGTTGAGACCTTAACCACCTCACCCCTGCCGTATCTAGATCTGGTCAATAGCGTGTTTGGCCAAGCAGGCCTGATTATTGCCACTGTAATGGGCGTGACCGCGACCTGCAGCACGGTCAATACCGTGCTTGCCGCCGTACCGCGCATGCTCTCGGGCATGGCCGATAACGGCCAGGCGTTTTCTATCATGGGCAAGATGCACCCGCGCTATAACACGCCCTGGGTCGGCATCACCTTTCTGGCGCTGGGCGTGGTCGTGCCTTTTTTGCTGATCGAACCCGATCAGATCATCGCGCTGGTGATCGCTGCGGCGACCAGTTGGCTGTTTGCTTACATCGTCGCGCATATCGATGTGATGGTGCTGCGTCGTCGCCGCCCCGAGCATCGCCGCCCTTATCGCACGCCCTTTTACCCGCTGCCGCAGATTCTGGGCATCATCGGCATGGCCTACGTGGCAGCCAACGCTTCCCCATCGCCTGAGATGACCGCCCTGATCTATACGCTACTGGGCGTGGTGCTGGGTATTGTCAGCCTGATTGCCATCGTCTGGGTCAAGTTCAAGATGAACAAGGGGCTGTTCGAGCCGGATCTGAGCGATTAGAACCGCTCAAGATAGAACATGGGGCGCCGGGCGTAAGCAGCGTCTAAGTGCCCCTTCATGGAGATCCTATGAACAAGCCAATGAAAACTCGCCCCGCCCCCGTGGCAAACTGGGTCGATCTCAAGACACTGTATGACGATCCGTTTCCAATCTACGAACGCCTGCGGCGCGAGGGCGGGGTTCATTGGGTGCCCAGCGTCAACCGCTATCTGATCACCAGCTACGACGCCGTGATTACCACCGAGCACGACCAGGAAACCTATTCAGCCAACGAGACGGATTCGCTCCAGATTCGCGCCATGGGGCATTCGATGCTGCGCCGCGACGACCCGGAGCACTACCGTGAGCGCCGCCAGTGGCAGAGCGTATTCAAGCCCAATGCGGTTAAAAACGTCTGGACGCAGACCTTTCATGAAAAGGGCCGCGAGCAGTTGGCCCGCTTCATCGACAAGGGGCCGGGGGCCGATCTGATCTGGGATTTTTCAGCGCCCTTTGCCGCCGAATGCCTGAGATCACTGCTCGGGCTCTACAACGCCTCGGCGGAAGATCTTCAGCGCTGGTCACAGACGCTGATTGATGCAACCGGCAACTACGGTGACGACCCGGACGTTTGGGCCGCGGGCAAGCGCTCTTTCGATGAAGTGGATGTCGCCCTCGACGAGATGCTCGAGTGGCACCTTCACAACCGCGACCACTCCCTTCTCTCCTCGCTGCTCTCCTCCCCCGAGGATCAGATGCCGCTGGAAAAGATTCGCGCCAACATCAAGATGAGCATCGGCGGCGGTTTGAATGAGCCCCGGGACGCCCTGGGCGTGGCGGCTTGGGCGATGTTGACCCACCCCGACCAGCGCCGGGCGGTGGAACGCGACCCGAGCCTATGGTCGACGGTGTTCGATGAAACCATTCGCTGGGTAGCGCCCATCGGGCTTTATTCACGCCAGACCACGAAACGCACCGTGCTGGCCGGCGTCGAGCTGCCGGAAGGGGCACGGCTAGGTATTTGTATTCTCTCGGCCAACCGCGATGAATCGATCTGGGATCGCGCGGACAAATTCGATATTTACCGCGAGGTCAAACCGCACCTGGCGTTCAGCAAGGGCACGCATGTGTGTCTGGGCGCCCGGGCGGCGCGGGCCGAAGTGGCCGAAGTGGCACTACCGCTGCTGTTCGATCACTTGAAAGGGCTCGACCTCCACCCCGACCGCGATCCCACCATCGGCGGTTGGGTCTTCCGTGGCATGCTCTCGCTGCCGGTGACCTGGCGCGACGTAAAGCCGCTCGCCAAGGGGCGCGTGCCCGTTTCTACGGGTGGGCCAACGCCCTCGGCAACGGAAGCCGAGGCGACCCCGCACGTCGCCATTGTCGGCTCGGGGCCGGCGGGCTGTTTCACGGCAAAAGGAGTCCAGCGCCGCATGCCCGGCGCCCATATCGATCTGTTTGACCGCCTTCCTGTGCCCTACGGACTGCTGCGCTACGGCGTGGCAGGCGATCATCAGGGTACCAAAGCCGTCTCACGCCAGTTTGATCGCCTGTTCGATGCGCCGAACGTGCGTTTTATCGGCAATACGACCATCGGCCAGCAGGTGTCTTTCGATGCGCTGCGCAAGAACTACGACGCCGTGGTGCTTGCCTCCGGTGTACGTGCGGATCGGCCGCTGGAGATTCCCGGTAACCTGCTTACGGGCGTAGTGGGTGCGGGCAGTATCACCCGCCGACTCAACGGCCACCCGGACGAGACCGAGACACCGACGCTTGGTCGGCGCGTGGCAATCGTGGGTCAGGGGAATGTAGCCATCGACGTGTTGCGGCTGCTGTCGATTCGCGCCGACGAACTCAAGGGCAGCGACATCGACGACGCCGTTCACGGGAAGCTGACCCGTGAGATCGATACGCTGCACATCATCGGCCGCTCGAGCGCGGAGAAGGCCCGCTTCGACCCGGTGATGATCCGCGAGCTGGGCGGCTTTTCAGCTATTCGGCATCGCCTTCACGGTGTCGATCTGGATAGCGTGCCGGAAGGCAAGGATGCCCGGCTGGACGCGCTGCGTACGCTACCCGGGGCAGACAGCGTCGACCTCGAGGGCGAGCCGCGGATGATGGTCGAGTGGTGGTTCGAGACAGTGCCCGAACGCATCGATGGGCAGGCGCAGGTCGAAGGTATCACTCTGCGTCATGGCGGCGAGACCGTCGCGCTGGCGCTGGATTCGGTCATAACCGCCATCGGTTTCGTGCCCGACCCAGAGGACGCCATATCACACGCGCTCGCCGAGTATCCGGCGGCATCCGAGACCGGCCGCGTCGAGGCGGGGCTCTACCTGGCCGGCTGGTTGCGCCGCGGCGCCCGAGGCACGATTCCCGATCAGCGCACCGACGCACGGGCACTGGCTGGCGTGATTGGCGCGGATATCGCGGCAGGTGAGGTGCACTGCACTCGCCAGGGGCTTAGCCCTCATGAAGAAGCCACCGACATCGACGGCTGGCGGCGCATCGACTATCTAGAGCGTACCCAGACCTCTCCAGGGCGGGTACGCACCAAGCTGGCCACGCTGGAGGCGCTTTTGGCGTCGGCGCGGGATGAGTCGCTGGTGGTCGAGCGTGCGGCGCACCTCAATACGGGTGACGGCGACAGCCTGGGCAACCTAGCGGTCAGCATTCTATTCGGCACCGAGTCCGGCAATGCCGAGCTGGTCGCCGAGGAGCTCGAGCAGGCCCTCGATGGGCGCTGCGCGGTGGACGTGGCCGATCTGGGCGATGTTGACCCGCACTCGCTCGACCCGACCCGGTTCTACCTCATCGTCTGCTCAACCTACGGCGATGGCGAGGTGCCGGGCGGCGCCCAAGATTTCTACGCGACGCTGCGCGATGATGCTCCCGACCTATCCGGCGTGCGTTTTGCGAGCATGGGGCTGGGCGACAGTAGCTACGCCAGAACCTACTCACGCGGCGGCGAACTGCTCACCGAGGCGCTACTGGCCTGTGGCGCAACGCGAATCGGCGAGTTTGGCCGTCACGATGCCAGCGGATCGCTTGCGGCCTCTGAGGTCGCTCTGGATTGGGCAGAGGGCGTACTGAACCTGGTGGCGAGCGAAGAACCATCGCCGCCATGACAATCGCAATCCGACCAGACCGGGTCTCGAGGCTGGCAAAAGACGTCCAGCCAGGACGAGCCTGGCGTTTTCTCGGGTGAGATTTTGGATATATCGAGCAGAAGGAGGTTACGGCTGTTCCAGAAGCCACCGTTAGCTACGCGCCTGAGTGTGGGCAGAGCGTGACATAGACGCTCCGCACAGTTTAGAACCTCCCGAACCGGTAAGGCCTTGGATCAATGATCGGCTCGTTGTTCATGATCAGATCCGCGGCGAGCTGGCCGGCCGCCGGCGAGGTGCCAAAGCCGTGGCCGGAGAAGCCGGAAGCCAGGGTCAGCCCCGGCACGCCGGGCACCGCATCAATGACCGGGTTGGAGTCCGGTGTGATGTCGATCATGCCTGCCCAGGCTTCTTCGATGGTCGCCTTTTCGAACACCGGCCATGCCGCGGACAGATTGTGGTGGGCATCACGGTTGAGCATTTGATTGATCGGCGGATCCAGGGTGCGCACGCGTTCGAAGGGCGAGTTGCCGTTTTTCCAGCGCCGTGGCAGCGCGAGATCCCGCCAAAAGTGCTTGCCCAGCGATATCCGCAAAAGCCCCCGCTGGGCGCGCAGTGCGCTTAAATACTTGGAGCCGACCAGCAGATGATCCAGCGTCAGCGGGGCATCAAGTGCACCACGCTGGGTCACGATGAAGCCGCCATCCTTGTGCTTTCGAAAGGAGAAATCCGGCCCGCCAACGGCGCTGTTGGTGGGCCCTTCCATGGCGCCGGTTCGAAACACCGACAGAATCAGCGGCAAGGTGGGCAGGGAGATGCCGATATTGCCCAGAAACCGCCGGGACCACATGCCGCCAGCCAGCAGTACCTGATCGCAGCGAATTTCGCCGCGCTCGGTTACCACCCCGCTCACCTGCCCGCCGGTGCGGGTAATATTGCGCACCGCACAGTGTTCGACGATGACCGCGCCCCGTGCAATGGCCGCCCGAGCGATGGCGCTGGAGGCAAGCGTAGGCTCAGCGTAGCCGTCAGATGGCGTGAAGATGGCGCCAGCCCAGTCATCGCGACCGCCCGGCACCTGCGCGTCGATCTCGCGCGCGCTCAACAGTCGGGAGTCCAGCGACAGCGCCGCGACCGAGTCGAGCCAGGCTTCATGCACGGCGAGCTGATCGGGCGTGCGCGACAAAAACATGATGCCCGACTGGCGATACCCCACGTCGCTGCCAGTGCGCTCAGCCATGGTGGCCCATAGCCGGTCGGAAGCCAGCGCCAGCGGCACATCCTCGCCGTGGCGGCTGGTCTTTCGAATCCAGCCCAGGTTGCGGGAGGATTGCTCACCGGCGATGCGGCCCTTTTCCAGTACCGTGACGGGCACGCCGCGCTCGGCTAGCGTCAGGGCAGCGGTCAGGCCGATAATGCCGCCACCGATGATGACCACGGTGGTCGAGGCGGGAAAGTCGTTGGAGGTCTCGACGGGTGCGATAGTCGGTGCCATGAACGCGTCCTGATCGGTTGATCGTTCAACGCAGTATGCCCGGGTCAGGCCGGCCATACCGCGTTGGATCAAGTTATAGGGCCGAACGACGCCTCACTGAGCGGAGGTGTCGATCCGGATGGTCTCGGCGTTGCCAGCGCCTCGGTAAGCGGTCACTTCCAGCTCGACCTTGTAGACCTCGGCGCCGAGCGGCGGGCAGGTCACGGTAATGACCGGGTCGACGCCGCGCATGGTTTCGCCGAACAGGGTCATGACCGTTTCAGTGTCGGCCGGGTTCTGAATGAAAATCCTGGCAGATACCACGTCGGAAAGGTCGCTATCGACGGCTGAAAGCCCGCGTTCGATGTTGGCGAAGACCTGCTTCAACTGCTCACTGACGTCGTCTGGAATCTCTTTGGTGTCCGGGTTACGCCCGGCAGTGTTGGAGACAAGGATCCAGTTGTCGACGGCCACCACGCGCGAATAGCTGGCGTGTTCCTCAAATTTGGAGCCGGTTTTGACCTTGGTGATCGTAGTCATTAGAGAACGCTCGCTTTGAAATCAATGAGAAGGGCGAGCATCAGCCGAGAGGCGATGCCCGCGGATGAGAGATGCCGACGCCTTATTTCAGCGCGGGCTCATCCCACAGGTTCAGCTTGACGCCAATGCCATGCTCCACGGCCTTGCGGTAGACGACCGTGGCCCAGGCAACGTCTTCGACCGGCATGCCGCCGACCGACATCATGATGATCTCCTCGTCGCTCTGACGGCCTGGGCTGTCACCGGAGACGATAGCGCCCAGGTCTTCCAGCGCGCTGGCCTCGAGGGTGCCGGCGTGGAGCATGTCCATGAACTTCACGCCGACCAGCGGAATCACGTTATGGGCGGGCTTGGGCACTTCCTCGTACCAGGCTTCGTAAAGGCCGGTGTCATCGAGTACCTTGCGGATACCCGGCGCTTCCATGCCGGCATCGAAGTTGCACGGCGCCGGCATTGCCAGAAAGGCGCCGGGCTTAACCCACTCGCGCTTGACCATCGGGTAGAGGTCGGGATTGCCGACTTCGCCGGAGGCGCAGTAGGTCACGATGTCGGCATCGCGCACCACCGCTTCCTCGGAATCGACGACTTGGAGGTTGGTGACCTGCGGGTAGTGCTCCTTCACCCAGTCGATGAAGCCGTTGATGTTCTTCTCGCTGCGCCCCTTGATCTTGATGGTGTCGATCTCCGGGCAGACCGCCATGAACGCGGCCACGCTCGTGCGGCCCATCACCCCTGGGCCCAGCAGGCCGATAACGCGGGAATCCTTGCGGGCCAGATGGCGAGCGCCGACACCCGGCACGGCGCCGGTGCGGTAGGCCGACAGCAAGTTGGCCGACATGTACGCCAACGGCGCGGCGGTGTCCGGGTCGGTCAGCGTGAACATCAGGATGGAGCGGGGCAGGCCCTTTTCCCGGTTGGCGATGTTGGAGCCGTACCACTTCACACCGGAGGTGCAGAAGCTGCCGCCCAGATAGGCCGGCATCGCCATCATGCGGCGATCGGCAGTCGGTTTCGGCATGGTGGGAAACGGCGACTCCTCTGGGAACATGATCATCGCGCCGTGGGAGTCGTTGTTGGGCCCAGCCATGCGGTAATCGCCGATGTGAAGCAGGTGGAAGACCTCTTCCATGGTGTCCACACAGGCGGCCATATCGGTCACGCCGGCACGAATCATGTCCTGCTCGGAGAGGTAGATAAAATCAATCTTGGTGTTGTTGCCCATGATGGAGTCCTCGATGCGCTCTTGTTGGAATGCGGTGCATTTCATATTGCGCATCTCAAGGCCAGGGCGTTAGCACAGATCGGCAACTCGGTCAGGGGCATCGACCAACGGCTAAAAGCACGAACGGTTTGCTGGGCGGGGAGGGACGCTGTCAGCGTTCGAGTCAGAGCTGCGTCAAAAATAGCCTGGATCTACATCCCTGACTTCCTGCCAACATGTGATCCATCACATGAACTTCCCTCATGAAGTGCTCCATATCTAAACAACACGCCAGGTTGACAGATTTTAAAAATTTAACCATATTGTCAACTTAAACCGCCCTGACATAAGGTAATACGTCATGCTGCATGATCGTCTACATCGTGCGCGTGTCCTTAAGAATATGACCTTGCAGCAGTTAGCCGATCTGCTGGGGGGCATAACCAAGCAAGCTCTGTCGAAATATGAACAGGGCAAGGACGCGCCCAATTCGACTCGCTTGATCCAACTAGCGGACGCACTTGGGGTTAACCCTGAGTATTTTTTCCGTTCAGACTCAGTAGCGCTGGGAAAAGTAGACTTCCGTAAGCACTCTGCCTTCGGAAAACGCCAGCAAGAAGCCGTCAAGGAGCAAGTGCGTGAGCACCTTGAGCGCTATTTAGCGGCAGAGAGCCTGTTCCAAACCGGCCAATCACCTGATGAATTTTCCAAATGGCATAAGCGTTTTTCCGTATCCAGTATCGATGAGGTTGAACAGGCAGCTAATAAACTCCGTGAAGAATGGCAGCTTGGGCTAAACCCCATCGCCAATCTGACTGAAACCCTGGAAGAAAACGGCATTAAAGTCGTCAGTCTTAAGGCCCACGAGAAATTCGATGGGCTTTGCGCCCTCGTCAACGATGGCGCGGATGCCGTTATTGTCAGTAATACTGAGCGTCCTGGTGAACGCCAGCGTTTTAATCTCGCCCATGAGCTAGGACATTTGGTTATGTCACTACCAGAGGAGCTTCATGGCACTCGGGATGAAGAAAACTGGTGCCACCGCTTTGCCGGGGCGTTTCTTTTTCCTGCAAATCAAGTGCGCGTCACCTTTGGTGAGCACCGCAAACGGGTGCTGTTCCAAGAGTTCCTTTTGGCCAAGGAGGAGTGGGGTATTTCTATTCAAGCCACTTTGCGCCGGTTATATGACCTGGATATCGTTAGTTCGAGCTTCTATCAGAACACTTTTCGCCTATGGTCGATGAAAGGTTTTCGAAAAAGTGAACCTGGTCGACAAGAGCCTGAAAAATCCTATCGCCTGAAGCAATTGGTTTACAGGGCGCTGGCTGAAGGACTGGTTACTCCTTCAAGAGCAGCGGAGTTACTCAGTGTAAGCCTCGGCGAGATTGAGGAAATCATGGCAAACGGACAGGCAGGTGACAGTGAGCATGTCAGCGAAAATTCTTGTCTCTGATACCAATATCTGGATAGATCTTCACCACAGTGGCCTGCTTGAAACCGTGTTTGCCCTACCTCACCAGTTCGTCACCACCGACTTTGTGTGGCGGGAGCTGAAAAAGCCCCCTGGCCAAGAGTTAACGGGATTAGGCCTTGTGGTTGAGGCATTCAATGGTGAGGAAGTTGCAACGCTTTTTATGCTACGCCAAACATTGGGTAATTCCTCACTAGCGGATGTGTCGTGCTACTTCCTAGCCAAGGAAAGAGGCTGGACGCTGCTGACCAATGACGGCGCGCTCAGGAAATCAGGTCAGAAAAGCCAGCTAGAGGTTCGTGGTGTACTTTGGATCCTGGATGAACTGGAAGCCCATGCGCTTCTTGCTCCAGGCCAGTTGGCCGATGCTTTGGAAACGATGCTGGAAGCGGGTGCCTGGCTACCGGAAGACGAATGCCATCAACGGCTAAGTCGATGGCGATAAGGTATTTCCGTGAAGGTGTCGTATCGCTATGACGCCTGCCGCATTTTCTTTAACAACTACAACGCTCCCCTGAAGCACCATCATTGGAAGTCACTCAATATTCTGAATCTGCTCCCTCATCTGCTCAATCAACACCTTCAACTCCACCGCACAGCGAGTCGTCTCCGCCACCACAGACTTTGACGAAAGCGTATTGGCTTCCCGGTTAAGCTCTTGCATTAGGAAATCCAAACGGCGGCCTTTGGGGCCTTTCTGGGCGAGCTGGTGGCTTACTTCTTCGATATGCGCCGTTAGGCGGTCTAGCTCTTCATCCACATCGGCTTTTTGCGCTACCAGCACCAGTTCGGCTTCCAGGCGCTGGGGGTCGAGTTCGGTTTTGGCAACCTCCAGGCGCTCTAGCAGTTGGGCGCGTTGGCGCTCTAAAATCTGCGGCAGCAGGCTGCGTACGGTGGTGACCTGTTCACTTACTGCCGCCAGGCGGGTGGTGATCATCTCGGCAAGCTTTTCCCCTTCACGGGCGCGGGCATCAATTAGCTCATTCAGCGCTTGGTCGAACAGCGCTTTGGCAGCGGCTTTGATGGCATCCTGATCGAGATGTTGGGTTTCCATTACACCGGGCTGATTGAGGAGCGCAAGCGTGGTGGGCGGCACGGCGCTGGGCACTTGCTGCTGTATGGCGGTTAGCGCATCAGCAATGGCG
>TARA_R110001606_G_scaffold69349_2_pt1 | contig 15001 bp, 26 predicted proteins | sample TARA_R110001606 | Tara Oceans TARA_R110001606 (sample SAMEA4398315) | marine metagenome | biome: Polar Biome; feature: [SRF] surface water layer (ENVO:00010504); material: water (ENVO:00002006), including particulate matter (ENVO:01000060) such as... | depth 5 m | reverse complement strand
GTCACCATTGATTCATTACAGCCGGTACATTTACGCAAACAGCGTCTTGCCATTACAACCACTCAACATTTTTCTTGTCAAGTCCTTGTTGTGCTTTGAAGTCGGTAATACGCTTCTCGGCAATCCCAACATACTCTTCGCTTAATTCTGTTAGGATAGCCTTTCGACCGTGTTTGATAGCGGCCATAGCAGTCGTTCCCGAACCACCGAAGGGGTCAAAGACAACAGCAGGGGTTACATCAGTCTCGCATTCACAAGTGGCTTCCCAACCGACTGTTCGTGTTTTAGGGAACGGGTTGTCGTGGTCTTTACCTTGCGCTCTCATCCTATTCATGTTCTTCTGCATCCTATGACCCGAAGACTGTTTATCTTGTCCCTCCCATTTACTATCATGTTTGCCAAAATTACCGTGATTATCACCATACGCACCATCCTTTTCAACAACGCGCTTCCAAGGGTTGCCACAGGTTGAACAATTGCCTTTGGCCGATGTTCCGGCGAGGATGCAGGGTTCAATCAATTCGATAGGGAATACTGCGAAGTGTGCTTCGGGTAATGGTTTCGGGCCGACCCACCAAACACTACGCTTGTTTCTTTTAGCGTAATCTTTAACGCGAGCATCGGCAATTCCTTTCGCTTTACTTATTCTTGATGCGTCTTTATTTTTAGCCCAATCTTCATTATCTGCGTATGTGAACGCCGACTTTCTTTTGTCGGCTTTGGTCACAGTCTTTTCTTTGATAGCCTCGTTGTCGAAGTAATACTTTTCCGACTTAGCGAAAAGGAACATGTATTCGTGGTTCTTGGTACAACGGTCTTTGACCGATTCAGGCATACAGTTGGGCTTGGCCCATATGATGTCTTGTCGTAGCCACCAACCGGCTTCTTGTAGTGCAAATGCGACCCTCCAAGGAACGCCGACCAAATCCTTGTTCTTGAGGACACCCGACGCTTGGTTGCGCCTGTCTGTCGGCAAACCTCTATCGCCACCGGCATTATCAACAACACCATTCTTGCGTTGTCCGGCACAATAAGAATCACCGAGGTTCAACCATAGCGTTCCTTCGGGTTTGAGAATACGACGGACATGAGAGAATACTTCTACCATATTTTTAACATACTGTTGGATGGTTGGTTCAAGTCCGAGTTGTCCGAACCAAGCATCACAGTGTTTACAGTGAGCCTGTTCTTGAGGTTCCCAATATGCGGATTTCAATTGTAATGAATTATTATTTTTACGGGTATTTTCACTCGGTCGAGTATACCCCTCCCATTCGTGCGAAGTATCAATACCACCAAAATTAGCACGACCAATACATTCTTGTGAACCCCAAACCTTACCACCGCCACCGTAGTCACGAAGACCCCAATAGGGAGGTGAAGTGACGCAGGTATCTACGGAGTTGTCAGGTAACGACAGCATCATTTCGATGCAGTCACCGTTGAGAATTTCAAACATTATGATGCCACCAATAATAAAAAGGTTTACCCTGTGTTCTACCCACTATACCAATACGACTTAGCATAGCCAAAACACTCGCACATGTGCGTGGTGACATAGTACAATTCTTTGAAGTGTATTTCTTTGACCGGAAAGATACTTCCGCAGGGGTTAGGGGTTCGCCGTCACTATCGTATTTCAGGACTGCCAAACATGCCACCTTCAAGTATAATTTTCTACTTGAAACATGACCCTTGAGGACATCTACTAAGTCAATCGCTTGAGGCATAGTCAAGGATTTCGTCATTGTTCCGTTTCGGATTTGACTTGCTAACAGGTGGGGGGAGGTGCGCGAAGATATGGACTCCGCCGAATCTTTTTGGAGGATAGATGATGCACCTTTTGTTTTGTCACGCGGAGGAACATTTGTAGACAATTGACCCAACCCCCCATGTTAGTATTACGCTAAGATTCCCGACTGAAAAGCCCAAGAACCATTACCGAAGTTGATTGCGATTCGCATACCTTGACCGTGTTCCGTGAAGTCGAACACATGCAGGTTGCATGGGCCGGAGAATTGTTTGAACAATTCGTCAAGCCCGCCGTCGAAAGACCATTCCCATTTAGGGGGTTCGATAGGAGATAGACCTTCAACCGTGACTTTGGTTAAGGTTTCACCACCGATTGATGGGTCGCCAACAAGAACGCTAAGTCCTTTCTTCTCGCCCGAAAAAGTATAACGGTTAAATTTCTGTCCGTTCATGTTATCACATCGAAGTGCTTCAAACATTTCAGTAGAATTGATGGTGTAACAAGCGATAGAGTTAATCTTACCACCGTCGGCAGTAGTGTAAACACCACCCATCGAGTCTATTCGTTCCGCTAACAACATGCTACGGTCTGTATGGTCGCTTATCGTGTCTTGGCTATGTGAGAATGCCAAAGCATCAGGAGAAGCGTCGAGAGTTGTTTGTTTTGAACCACTCTTGAAGACTAACTTACTATTAGCCTTATTATACGATAACTTTACCGTCGCACCATGAAGTGCTAAAATACCAAGCACTCGGTCAATATCAGGAATAGGGAATGAAGTTGTCATACTTGGTCCACCCACACCATACCCGACTTCGGTAGTAACATGAGTAAGACCCGTCAAATCCTTAGTGAGAGAAGTGATAGAAGCAACATTACCCTCTACCTTCAACAAACAAGACTCTACCTGCGACTGCGCTTTACCTGCGACTGTTTGCTTTCGCTTAGTGGTGACAAGCATGTGTTTTAGGGAATTGTTACTGATGTCCACTTTCAAGCCCCCTTACTGAACGATGTTAGTGCGTGGTGAATGAAGTCCTTTGCCGGTGATTCACTAATGCTTTCTTGGATTTCCAAGATAGCACTTTTGATAACGGCGACATCTTCCGAGTTCGTCTCGTCTCGTTCCAAAGCGTCAATACGCTTACTAAGGCGAGCCATAGATTGAGAGATAAGGTCGAACCTTTCCCCAATGAGTTCAATGTTTTTAGTAATCAATGAAAGTGCTGTTGAATCCATCACTCATCACCCCATGTTAGCATCGGTAGACCATCCCACTTTACTTTACCCTTAATTACTGAAAGGATAGTGTGTGTTTGTCCGATGTGTTCCATGTGATTCCCTTTGATTTCTTCAAGGGTTGCCTTGACTACCCAATCATCGAGATTCTTGAGGGTGTTGTCGGCCTTGACACCTGCGGCGGAGTCTGCCTTTTTCATGTAGCGAGAAAGGAATATCTGTTGAGAGAATAAGCGCATAGTGCCTTTATCCCAATCGGGTTTGTCACCAATCTTCATTAGCACCTTACCACCCGAACCGTTGTCTACATAGTTAGAGACATCTTTTAGGTGAAAAGTAAAGAACACAGAAGGCACAGCGAGGCCGTGAAGTCGAGTCAGTGTTTGGCGGAACAATTGATTTCGGGTTCGCCATTCTTTCTGGTTGAATGCGTCGCCCTCTTCTTTGATTGTTCCTTTGCGTAGTAGAACAGCAGTCATAGCATGTTCGCACCACTTGAGATAAGTTGAACCACCGTCGAATACTATTCCGGTAATGTTTTCACCTTCTTTAATTTTTTCTGCGACAATGTTTGTGAACATATTCATCTTGTCAGTAAGAGCCGCATAATTCACGGTGGAGTCATCGTTGAATAACGAATCGTCTCGCTCATCCAAGAGAGGTAGAACAATAATTTCTTTGTCGTTAGGGTATGCCGAATCAATGGTTGCCTTAGCGGAGTTATCCACATCGAAGACATAGATTCTACCGTTCGGGTTTACCTGCCGTGAGATGCTAATAGCAAGTCCGGTCTTGGCACAATTCTCTTTGCCGACCAATGCCATACGAACAGGAACGGATTGAGCCGTATTGTTCTCAAACATATTTCGGTAGTAATCTTTCCCGAACCCTGTCTTTTCAGGGGTAGGTGCGCTCGTTGTTTTTGTACTGTTCCACGACATATTATTCTCTCCTTCTTCATACTATATAAGGGTAGTTATTCTACCACCATTTTCTCAACAATCACCATAGTATCGGTGTTCATTATTAGGGAAACAATAGACACCGCCGACTTGAGACTGTTGATAACAACCTCCGTTGGGTCTATGATTAACCTTTCTGCTTCTTTTCCGGTTAAGGCATCAAGCATCATGTATTTTTTATAATCTCCGACGGCCCAAGTATAACCTGCGTTACTCATTATTTGTCGGAAAGGTGCTGTTAAAACACTCATCCACAGGTTTTTCTCACTCTCATACTCAAGCGAACGCAAAGCCCAAACAAGAGCCATACCGCCACCCTCAACATATCCACCCTTAAGGGCAAGGCGTGTAGCGTTTACTGCGTCGTCTACCCGTTCACGGGTTTCACGAATTTCTAATTCGGTCACACCGCCGATGTAGATAGTAGCGGCTGTTCCGTTAAGACGGTTAATTCTGGCAAGTAATTTTTCCTTGTCGAAAGGATGAGTAGTAGATTCGGCTTGTGCGCCTAACCCTAAAAGTAACTCACCCATACGCATACGGTAAGGGTTGTCCTTACTTTCGTCACTCATAATCAAGTGGGTAGTATTTTCTTTTACGATAATTCTATCCACCGTTCCGAAGTGTCCTTCGCCCGCCTTAGCATTTTTAATACTCATCGGGTCGTCGTCACCAAAACCACGAAACACATAATCCGAACCACAGAACACTTTGGTATCGCCAAACCAACCTTCACTATCGTAACCACCTTTCGGCATTCGGATAGCACAAGCGTTTACTATTCCGCCTAATTTATTAGCGATTAGATTAGACAAAGCAATTCCTTTGATGTCGTTTACCATGAAAACAATTGCTCTACCATTTTCAACAGCAACCTCAAGTGCGGGTGTCAATTTGTCAAAGTCTTCGATGACTTCATCGGCAAGGATGATGAGAGGGTTGTCAAACACACACTCCTTTTGGGGGGTGTTTGCGAACATTGGGGATGCGAAACCGGCAGGGATATTGAACCCTGATTCTTTAGACCAAGTGCATGAGTCGGTACTACCGACCTTCATGTTCACCATTCCGTCTTCACCGATTTCTAAAAACATCTCACCAATCATCACGCCTAAGTCTTCATCATTGTTGGCGGCTATTGTCGCAACATCACATAGAGTAGCGAAGTCGTGTTCTTCATCCAAATGAATCTCCGAGGATTGATTCCGTATGTGTGAGACAATCTCTTTCAAGTCTCGTTGTATTTCTTTTACGGTTATTGTTACACCATTATCATAAGACTGTTTACGATTAACAGCGTCAATCATACTCTTAGCAAGAACAGTAGCGGTCGTCGTTCCGTCGCCGGAGGCTTGTTGTGCCTCGTTGCTAACCTGTCGGAACAATTCGATAGCCGTTTGAATAGCGGGGTCGTTTGACCTTACAGCATTGACGATAGAAACACCGTCGTTCAGGATTCTCGGAGGTCTGCCCTCCATCACACCGGACACAATAACAGTCTTGGCACAAGGGCCGAGAGTGCCACTGATAGCGTCGGAGAGAGCAGTAATACCTGCCAACATAGCCGCCTTAGCGTCATCACCTTTTACAACATTCGTCATCTATTATTCCCCCAATACTTCTGTTGGTTTCAATCCCAACCGTCGCCATCGGCGGTGAAGTCGGTGTCTGCGAGAGGTGCAATACGATTCAAGCACCACCATGAATTGACCATGAATCGCAATTCGTCATCACGGGTAATCCAAGGAGAGCCGCAAATCACAATCTCCGAACCAACGCCAAAGTCCACTTCGGATTCTTGTTCGGCAGGAACATAGAGAGAGACTACTTCTGCCTCGCTCATAATATCAGTGTCACCGAGAGAAACGATGAAGCCACCGTTTTCGCGAGGGTCAATGTGAACGACTTCAACAAGAGTACCGAAGACAGTATTCCACTTTGCTTTCTGGTCGAGTTTAGCGTATGCTTTACCACATTCTTCGATGGAAGAAAGAAGGTTGTTACCAAGCCAATCACGAATCAAACCGACAGGTGCGCCGTCGTCGTCAAGCATCAATGGAGGTGCGGTGAAGATTTGTGCAACCGATTCGTCGGCGGTGAAGGCGGTAGCCTTTGAGCCATAACAAAGACCTGCTTTAGCGGCAGGTTTTAAGCCAATACTACCACATACAAATGTGGGCCATTGGGTCTTCGCTTGTTCGCCGGAGAGACGGACTTCGATGATTTCAGGGTTATCGTTAGAACCTTTCTTTCGCCCTAAGAATAAACATGTTCGGTCGAGTTCTTCAAGAGGTCGGTTAGAACCGTATTTGAAGTTGGCATTGCCGTTAGCAAATGTCATGTTACTTTTATCCCAAATCAAAGAGAAGAGTGTGTTTGCGTCTAACGCCATGTGTCGAGGCGGTAGAGAGTCAATGTCAGTCGAAGACGAACCTTCTTCAAAGACTCGTTGCGACAGCAAAGAAGGGTTGGCGTGTCGGCTGTATGTGCCGTCGTGGTTATTCTCATAAAGAACAACAGCACCTTGTTCGACAAGTGCCATTCGGCCCGATTCATCCATAGTTGCGAGAGTGTTCTTCATCTTGTTGTAAGCCATCTTTGCCCAATCCTTTTCACGGGCAACGGAAACAAACATACCCTCAAAGAGAGTTGCACCGCTTCTGCTTAATTTGGAGGCTTCGCTTGAAATTTGGCGGGCCGCAACGCGGAGAGCCAAAACCTTGCACTGTTCTTCTGTTTTACCGGCGGCTTTCCAACCTGCACCTTCTTGTGCAAAGAGCGCATCTGCTTTCGCACTCAACGCTTCAACGGTTGTCTTAATCTGTCCGGCCACTTTTTCTATCATCTGTTCGTATGCTACCATTCTGCTCACTTCCTGTATCTATTCGTTTTCATTGGGGGGTATTAAAAGGTTGTTATTGGTTCCCTCCGACCAACATTCTAATGAAGTTGTGACGCACGATTTCTGCATCTACTCCGTTAATTATATCTCGTTCCGCTACTATTGCACTTTCTATTACCTTCATTTTAGATTCGGCATTAGCACCACTGTTCACAGCGTATCGGAAAGTACCACGCACTTGCTCACGGACTTCACCGACGAACATTTTCAACGCCTCATCGAATCCATTCTCAAGGAAACATAGGCGTAATAATACCTTGTAGTTAATATCTGGTGTGGTTAAGGAATCCAAGAATTTCTCTTGGTCGGTGACGGTCATGTGTATGTATGATTGAGTCGCACCAATGGCGTTTCTTAAATCACCGACATGTGCTTTTGCGATAATACTTAGCGAGTCTTCACCACCACCTAAATGACTTCTCATACCTTCCGTACTGATAATGTACCGAAGTCGCTTTACGATGTCGGCTTGAGGAATCGGTTTGAAGGTTCGGACTTGACATCGCGATTGAAGCCACCGTGAAACCTTGTTCAAGTTATTACAAGCGAGAATGAAAAACCCATTGGCGTTCTCAATCACACCTTTCAGTGCCGACTGCGCCGCATCAGTTAATTGGTCTGCTTCATCTAAAAAGAAGATTCTCTCTTTCAAACCACTTCTTGTTAAGGGAATAATAGTCTCTTCTATGAAGTCAATACCTCGCTCTTTCTTAGAAGACGCATTGAAGACAACAAGTTGCCAACCTAATTCTTTAGCCATAGCATTCGCAACAGAAGTCTTTCCTGTTCCGGCTTCGGGAGAATGAAAAAGGTAATGTTGCATTGGTGCTTTACCACTTACTATTACCCTTAATTCATTGACGATTTCATCTTGTCCGATGACCTCATCCAATTTTTTCGGTCGGTGTTTCGTAGCCCAAATACTCATTGTCCCACCTCGCTCAAAAGAAAACACATACCTCTTTCAATACAGAAAACACATTCAAAGGAGTATGCAACACCGATAGTATCACAGTGCCAAGCACCACAAGCACACTTGTTTGTGTCAATCATTCAATCAACCCCTTCAACAGTTCCCTTGTTGCATTGGCATCGGTGTTCAGTAATTTCACCGCTTGTTCAATACCTTCACGCAAACGCCCGATTTCTTTATCACGCTCTCCTATCATACAGATTCTACGGTATGCGACTTCCTGTAATCGCTTCACTTCTTCAAGGAGAAGTGGTGCGTCATTCAGTAGTGCGGCAGTAGCATTGTATTGTTCAATCGTTTCATTGTTCTTACTCATCCACTTAGACCAAACCCAAGTCTGCCCTTCGCTTACCAAGTGTCCTTCGTATTTGTCTGTGTTAAGGTAAATCATTCAATCACTCCCTCGTATGCAATGTTGAGTATGGTATTGTATGGTGAGTCATCACCGTTGGGTTGAGTATTCACTTCATGTAGTGCTTTGTCAGCAATCATATTGAGTAGTCCACGCAACCGCAGGACTTCTGCGAGCAGTAGTGGTGCATCAGCGATGAGTTTAGTCTCGGCATCACGCCATAGTTCGAGGTCGTATCTGTTTGTGTCAATCATTCTTCTTCACCTGTTATTTCCTTAATAATATGTTCTGCTTTGCATACTTTACAGTGTTTACGACCTTCAAATTGTGGTCGGTGAACCATAGGTTTCACACACTTGAAAGAGTATTCAGGTTCTTCGATAGACCAAGCGGAGTCCCAACCACAAGCAACACATTTACCATCTTCACTATTATGGTGAGCCAAACGAAGACCGCATCCATCACAATAAGGGAATATCATACAGAAGCCTCGGCAAGATGGTATTGTCGTTGTTGTTCTTTGTAAAATTCCTGTTCGCATGGACTACATAATCCGTTGTCGCTTTTGAGTTGAACAATGGATTCGTCGCATGTGTGACACACGGCCCAACCTTGCTTTCGCAACAAACGCTTAACAAGCCACTTACCAATCAAATACCCACCTCGTCAATGACTGCGGAGAGTTCTTCGGCTTGCTTTTCCTTTGCGGCATGTCTTTCGACAAGTTGCTCGATAAGTGCTTGGCGAGTGAGGCTTGAGTAGCACCAAAAAGAAACAATATCATCCCTAAACATTTCCCATTGTTTTAAGTGGTAACTGTCTTCTCGGTCGGCAAACGACACGGTAGCGTAGAAATGTTCGTTGAAGTCAGGTCGGTTTACTCTACTCCTAATTCTTCGCAGTCCCTTGAATAACTCGTTTGCGTTCATCCGTTCATCACCTCGTTTGCGTGGTCGCGCAACAAATCGTTAATGAATTCAATGTCCGAAGCAAAGTCGAAAATACCAACCACATTCCATCGTTCTAATGTTTTCCTAATAGTAATAAGGTGAGAGTAATTGTAATTATCCTCGTCGGTATCACGGTGAGCGACACTTTGCACTTGGTCTAATTGTAGACTGCGAAGGTCTTCGACAAAAGGCATCAATTCATTTAGAGCAGTCATGCAATCACATCCATGCTGTTTACGATGTCATCAATGTAGCAGTCTCGAATTTGTTGTTCAATGACAGAACGGAGTGTTTCATCCAACAAGTCGTCTATGTCTATGTCAATATCAAGGTTTATGTCTATTCTAATTTGTACTGTTACCATTTTTCATTCCTCCAAAAAGTCTGCGAGAACAAGTCGCTTGCGTGAACCGGCAGGAACACTCTTAGCGATAATGTTATCAATCTCTTGTTGATTTGTTCTCGGAGAGGGGGGTATATAAGGGTTGTTTTTCTTCGCACTTAACGATTCAGGAACGAAGATTCGGAAACCTGCATAGTGTTGAACGGGCTTGACACGACCCTTGAAATGAGGCCACATGATGTTGAAAGTGATTTCGACTTTGCCACCGTTAATTTTCTTTTGACTTTGTATTACGATAAAATAACCACCGTTTGAGTATTCACTTGTTTGGTGTATTTCAGTGACTTTGAACCCACCTGTTCCGGCAGGGATATGTTGAGAACGACCGAGCATCTTCTCTTTCATGTGTGAGACTGCGACGGTTTCACCCACTCGCAAAGGACAACGCTTAACCATATTTCATTCCTCCAATTTGCACACGCACTCTTGGCGTGTAAATTTGTAACCCTCTCGCTCACCACAATCAGGGCATTCCCATAGAGTATACATTAACATTCCATCCTTCAATTCCTTTATCATATTTCATTCCTCCTTTTGTTTGTATTCCGTGTGTGTGTGGGGTAGCCGGTGAGTCCGTCGAGCCATCAAGTTACGAAGTAACTTGGCAACATTCTTAGCACCGGTCTTGAACCGCTTTTCCGTGACTGCATCAGTTACCATAGCGTCTTGAACATCGGCAATATCTATGTTGTTGATTACTTCGCTAAGTATTTCATATTCGACATGTGGTATGCTTTCGGCTCTCATCTTCTTCCCCTTACATATATACATACTTCTTATACTATATAAACCCACCTATCCGACTAATAAAGGGGTTTAGAACAAACCCGACTAATACTATTCACTCAATCGAACACAAGAAATACATTCGGATTTGCCTTCCTGAAAAATCCTTGTGCGAGAACAGGAAGTACATTTAGCCGACCTCGCTTTTTCTTTAGGGGTCATAGTAGAAGGTTCTCGGATATACTCTATCTCGGATTTCACCAACACTACTTCACGGTCAATATCATAAAGTAAATGTTTTGCTTTTACCCCAATTATATTTTGAACAATCTTCTTACCAACACTGATTACTGAATTGGATTTACATAATAATGCGGAGAGGCTATGTGGACTTGGTACACGACCGATACCTTTCCGTCTCGCTAATTCCGTAGCGACTTCTTCTTTGGTTAGCGGCCCTTCATCCCAAAGAATATCGAGGATAGCGCGCCGGACTCGTCGGTTCGTCGCACTCATCGTATAATTGTTTCATGGGTTGCTTATTAAAGTTGCCGTAAAGTTAAAATGCTTAGTCATCCCAAACAGAAAGACTGTTTTCCGTATTATTACTAACGACCCAATCAAATCCTGCCGTAGAATCCTCATCAGTATTTTCGATTCGGTTGTGATAATTTACAGTATCGAACCCGACCTTAATGATGAATCTTCTTTGAGCCTCCGCTACTTGGAGAGAGTAATAGTGTCTAAGAATTAAAAGACAGATAACAATTACTATTATGCTAAAACCACTCATGCGTTTTCTCCATTCTCTTTTTCATAATCTCCGGTGCTTTGTCCGGTGTTTGAGTTCGGATTTGGTTTCGCACCTTCGGTTGGATAGCAATAATGTTACGCCAATACTTATCGGAGTTCCTAAATTGTGGTGGTGCTTCATCATCCTTCTTAGATTTGTTAGGCCAAGCCACTGATTTGTTCGTCGGTTTGATTCCGTAGACCAAGACGGCCTCGGCATATTCGGGAGGTAGCGTGAATGTGACTTTCGCAAGAGTGCGCCACAATTCTATTCTTTTATCATTCACTCTCACAAACGCCAATGCCAAAGGGAGAGGTGTTCCGGCGAACAAAGTGTGAACCCTTCGACGGTCGCCCCACCTGAACAGGGCATCAATCTCCTTCTTATGGCCGCTTTTTGTGTTGAGGCTCTTGTCTATTATTATTTCTTCTTTGGTTTCCTTTTTTAATTTAGGTAATTTGTTGATAACAAAAACCAAACGATAAGGAACAAGACCCAACCAATGCGTTATTTCTTTTTCCGTTATCTTTGTTTGGTGAACAAGATAGGTAGTGTCGGGTGCTGTCGGAGGATGTTTCAAACCTCTTGACTCAATGACATTACCCGAACGGTATGGTGAATCATCGGCAGTCAGTATTATTATTCCCATTATTCTCTCTCCGCATACCAAGGGTCATTCTCGTAGATGTAATCTTGAAGTCGAGTCATTTGAGCGTAAGACAAACCCCAAGCATCACTAACAGATTGTCGGGTAACTTTGTAATCGTTCACCGACCAAGTAATTCCGTTGTCAGTTATCAAAGCATCTACGAAGTCATCTTTCATAGCGTCAATCAGTCTTGGATATTCTACCTTCTCAATGCGTCGAGAGTAGAGGGTTTTGTGGGATTTGTTACGCCACTGTTTCATCAGTCATCACCCGTGTATTCGATAGTGTGTGTTGGTGGCTTGAGAGTAGCGATTCTAAATTCGATGTCGTCTAAGAGGTGCGGTGAATCGCGAAGACTGTTTACTAAAATGCCCATAACTGAATCCATTTGTTTTTGCGCTAAAAGTAATTGAGAGTCTACTCCAATTTCTTTCTTGAGTTGTCCGACAAGTCGGAGAGAGGTGTTTGCTTGAGCAACCAATTTAGATGCGTCGGCAACCCACTCCGATGTTATGCCTCCTGTGGAGTCCTTGATGGCCTCCAATTCATCGAGCCACCCCAACAGACGGAAGACAATATCCTGTGCGCTGGTGAGCGTGTCTATGCTCTCCCCTCGCATTCTTTCCATGTGCTGTGCTTCTTCTGGGTCATAATCTACATGTTCATCCATGTGAGTCATAACTGTACCAACAGGCCAAGCGTACTTTTCCTCTAAATATAATGTGGTGACTTCTCCCGAATGAACACCAACCTCCAAATCTTTCCGTGTACCAATTCCGCACATCGGACATTCAGGATTATCTAAAACCCATCGGAGAGTGTCAATCGTCAAGGCGTTGTATTCACCGGCAAGTCGCTGTTCAATCTCATTCCTTGTTCTCATCTTTCGACCCCCACTTCTGTTTGATTTGTTCGGGGTCTGTTAGCGGCCCGATGCGACACATCACACCACGCCGACCACGACCCTTACCCTTCGGTATGTATTCTGCATACCAAGGTTGCCCTTCAAGGTTTTCCCCAATCCATCTCTTAGCGGAGGTGTAATCTCCGTTAGTTATTATTCTGCTAATCTCTTTGAGCAGGGTAGAGCGTGTGATGTCTTGCATCCAATAAGTATCTTTGATGAGACGAACCTCGGTGTCCATAACAGAACGACGCATGATGAGTGCGGATTCTAAGAGCGAAAGTAATTTAACATCTAATTCAATGACAAGTGGTTTGTTGCCAACCCATTCACCTTTCATCATCGAGTAGCCGATAGCGAGACGACGGAAGATGTCGGCCTCGTATGAACGGATGTCGGGTCGGTTCAACCAATCACCGAGACTCTCCGCAAAGACCACACCGGATGGCGGGTCAAACATAGCGTCGAGCATTCGGGTGTTAATCCAATTGCGGATAGCGATAGACTCACTCGCAAGGTCGGCCCGTTGTTCTCTTGTCATGTTGGATTGTTTGTGCTGTGCTATTTTGTATGCGGCCTCTTTTTCCGGTGACATTTCTATGTCAATGATGAACAAACGACGGTCAAGACCGGACTCCATTTCGAGACGGGCAGGTTGCGTTCCACCCCACATAGTATAGCGGGTATTGTAAGTGACCCAACCACTACGCATTGCTTTGTTCACTCGCCCATTGTCGAGGGAGGTGAGTAATTGATTCTTCATGTCTACGCTGTGGTCTTTCTTGTTTGCGTCTGTCAGGGATGACGATTCTTCAAACCCTAAGAAACCCCCACACATCTCTCTCGCCAACGGGCGACCGATAATATCACCTTCTTCGTCTACCGAGCCAAACATACCGGCTTCGGTGATGGAGTTAGGGCCAAGCATGGTTCGGAAACCTATACCGTCGGTCATAGCACTTGATGAGTAGAGTAGACCTGTACCTTCTGCCAAGAACAAATTGATGAGAATACTTTTACCCGAACCTTTCTCTCCACGCATTAGTATGTGAAGTCGAGTGTCGGCCAATTGTGACATTGGGGTGTAGATGGGTGCGAATTGATGTCGCAACGGACAGTTAGGTATGTTGAATTGTGCGTTGGTAGCAGGGTCGAAGTCGCACCGGCTACACTTGTTGATAGCGTTGAAGATGTGTGCGCCGATTGAACAAATGAAAATTGGTATCTTATCTTCGACATCAACATAGTAATTGTCTTGTGCGAATTTTACCACACGGTCTATTATTCCGGTCATTGTAAATCACTCCCACCAAAGCCTTCGTGTGCTGTTGTTTGGTCGTATGCTTGTTGAACCAATTGCACCATCTTCATCGTGCGTTCTGCATGAGTATCGTCGTAGTCAAGTCCGACTGCGATTAAGTATTCCCGTAACAATTTGTAAGCATCCATGTCTATGAATTGCCCTTCGTCTTGACTGACTGCAAGAACGGTTGCGGCTTTACCCATACCATCCCACATGTAAGGCATGGCCCACGCAGGGAGAGCGAGCATCAACGGTGATTCGGGATGGATGTTATTCTTTATGTCGTACACATACAAATCTGCTTGCTGTTCTGCTTCGGTGATTGTCATTGATGTGACAAAAACAATTTGTTGGCAACCGTGTTGAGCAAGGAATTGGAGAGTGTCTCTCATCAAAGTGTAAGACTTACCCCAAATATCAGGGTTGGAGTCGGGCATCATAGCCATAGGGTAGTGGTGGTTGATGGATAGCAGGGCGACATTCTTTTCGATTTGTGTTATGCCCCACGACGGAGGAACAGGGTTCGGTAATCTGTTGAAAGGTTCTACGCTCATGTTCTCCGACATGATTTCACATACCGGTGTTATTTTTCCGGCTAAACCCGAAGCACAAATGTATGGTAAGAAACCAAATTCACCTTGAACATAAATGTAACATACTTTAGGGGAGAAGATATGTGATTCCTTGCGCCAAATGACATCTAAGGATTTGAAAGGTTCAGTCCAATTACTCATTTTTTTTCACCTGCCACAAGTGCTTGGTTGTATGCTTCACGGACTGATGCGGGCATTCGAGTTATGAGTCTGCGAGTGTGAGTCTTGGTAAGGAACGGTGAAATAATCTCATTCATTGTTTTGTTAGACCACACCGACCAAATGTTCAAGGTTACACCGACCTTCTTTAATTGGCTTGCCGACATCGAACCTTCGTAGTGTGAACCGTGTCGGTCTTCCCAATGGGTTCGGCGGAACATTCCCGACTGCCTCATCACTTGAGACATGGTGGCTACTGTGCCAAGACCGTTCCACTTCTCATGCCCGTATGTTTCATACATAATGCTGTAAATAGCGTCGCTACGAAGTGGCCCGTCGA
>TARA_R110001606_G_scaffold130289_2_pt1 | contig 15001 bp, 15 predicted proteins | sample TARA_R110001606 | Tara Oceans TARA_R110001606 (sample SAMEA4398315) | marine metagenome | biome: Polar Biome; feature: [SRF] surface water layer (ENVO:00010504); material: water (ENVO:00002006), including particulate matter (ENVO:01000060) such as... | depth 5 m | reverse complement strand
GAACGCCGCCAGCGCATCGAGAACAATCCCGGCGCGATCCTGCAGGAGCAGGTGCTGTCAACGCTGTGGAAGGGCCACCCCTACGAAATCACAGTGATCGGCGAGATGGATGAAGTCGCGGCCCTGACGCCGGACGACGGCATGGCATTCTACGAGAAATATTACTCGCCTGAGAACGCGATTCTCGTGGTGGCAGGCGATGTTACGACCGATGAGGTCCGTATGCTGGCCGAGGCGACCTATGGCCAGATCGACCCGACCGGGACTGTGGATGGGACACGCAAGTGGGCGCCGGTGCCCTTGCTCACCGAGAACGAGCTGATCGTGCATGCCGACCCGAAGGTTCGCCAGCCCAGTTGGAGTCGATATTATTCGGGCCTGTCACAGTCACGCCAACAGCGGGAATCCTACGCGCTTGATGTCGGGCTTTCCGTGCTTGGTGGCGGCATGACCAGCCGTCTCTATCAGGCGCTGGTTGAAGACGAGCAAGTTGCCATCGATGTGAACACTTACGCTTGGACCACGCTGCACGATGAAGGTCCGGCGATCATAAGCGCGAGCCCGGTGGATGGCGTCTCGCTTGATGATCTGGATACAGCTGTCATGGCAGAAGTACGCAAGGTGCTCGCGGAGGGTTTCACCGATGCCGAAGTCGAGCGGGCGCGCAATTCATTGGCCGCCGAGGCGATCTATGGCCGCGACAGCCAGTCCAGCATGGCCAATGTATTCGGATCGACGCTGGCACTTGGCGGCACGGTGGACGATATCCTGAACTATCCTGACGAGATCCGGTCGATCACCACGGATGAGGCGCTTGCCGCCGTGCGCAAAGTGTTCGGCGAAGACCGGCACTATATCGAAGCGGAACTGGTGCCAGCCGAAGGAGGCATTTGAGATGACATACCTGAAGCTGATCCTCGGCGCAGCAACAGCGATCGCGCTGACCGCCTGCGTCTCCGAGCCCCTGCCGACACCGGCGACGGCAGCCCTTGTCGAGACCGTCGCCGAACCGGGAATGGTCGTCGATGTCCACAAGGGTGATTTCGCCGAAATCCAGCAATTCGTGACGCCGGGCGGCGTGTCGGTGTGGCTCGTGTCCGAACCGTCCATCCCGATCCTGTCACTGGAAATGGCATGGAGGGGCGGCGAGACGTCCGATCCCGAGGGCCTTGAAGGCCTGTCGGACTCGGTCGTCTACAACATGAATGAAGGCGCAGGCGTTCTCGACTCGCTGGCATTCCAGACGCGGATGGAAGAGTTGAACATGAGTTTCGGTTGCTCGACGGGCAATGACTGGACGAGCTGTTCCAGTTCCATGCTGACCGAGAATGCTACTGACGCCATGAACCTGATCGCGACGGCCTTCGCCGCGCCGCGATTTGATGACGGCCCGTTCGAGCGATTCCAGCGGGAGAACCTGATTGGGATCAAGCAACGTGAAACGAGCCCGAACTGGCTCGCCCGCACGGCCATGGCCAATGCACGCTATCCAGATCATCCCTATGCCCGTCAGACGAGCGTGGAGAGCATTTCTGCGTTGACCCCGGCGCTTGCGCGCGAGCAGATGCGAAAGCTGATGGTCAAGGACCGGCTGCTGGTAACGGCCGTCGGAGCCGTGACGCCGGAGGACCTTGCGCTGATGATAGACAAGGCTGTTGAGGGCCTGCCGGACACAAGTGAGATCGAGGCCGTGGCGGACATCACGCTGACTGCGGCACCAGCTGAACCCATCCTTGTCGACCTGCCCCAGCCGCAAAGCCTGGTCTCGTTTTCCGCACCGGGGCTCAAGCGCGACGATCCGGACTTCTTCACGGCCTATGTCCTGAACTACACGGTCGGTGGCGGCGGCTTCGAAAGCCGCCTGATGAAGTCGTTACGTGTCGAAAAGGGCCTGACCTATGGCATCTATACGGGCCTGTCGAATTCGGACCATCTCGATTCTTGGAGCGGTGGCGGCCAGACAAAGAATGAAAGCGCGGGCGAATTCCTGGCCGGAATCCATGATGAGCTGAACCAGTTCGTCGCCGATGGCGTGACACCGGAAGAACTCGACGACGCCAAGGCTTACCTCACGGGTTCCTATGCGCTGGGCTTCGATTCCAATGCAAAAATTGCCGACCAGATGATGGGCGTGCGCCAGGAAGAACTCGGCATCGACTATTTCGACACGCGCAATGCGAAAATCAGCGCGGTGACACTGGACGACGTGAACCGGGTGGCGAAAGACTACCTGTCACCCGATAGATTCACATTCGTCATCGTCGGCGAGCCCGAAGGGATCGAATAGTCAGTCCTGGGTCTTGCGCGGCGTCGCAAGGCCCGGCGCTGCGATCCCGCGGACATAGTCCCGGCAGAATTCGTAGAGTTCGGCCGGACGTCCGCCCGTGCCGGTCTCAAGTCGCCCTGTGCCTTTGACAAGTCCGGTTTTTTCCAGTGCGCGCCGGAAATTCTGCGTGTGCAGGGAGAGGCCAAGTATGCCTTCCACGGTGCGCTGAAGGGCTGAGAGGGTGAAACGTTCGGGCAGAAGTTCGAACACGACAGGCCGATATTTGATCTTGCCGCGCAGGCGCGACAGGGCGGTGGCGAGGATGCGGCGGTGGTCGGAGGCCATGGCGGCGCCGAAAGCCACAACGGGCTGGGGCAGGCCGGCATCGCGCGCGCATTCGGCGACCAGTCCGGCTTCATACAGCAGCTCATAGCGCTCCAGCACCCGTTCCTCGACCCAGCGGGCACCGTCGAGACCGAAGGCGATACGGGCCCGGTCGAGGCGCTGCGTGTTACCGGCAGCCCATGTGAAGAGGTGGGGAGCAAGTTCAGCGTCGATCATTGCGGGTCGACCGTCGCGATGGTCTTCCCACGGGAAGTAGCGGTACCAGCCCTGCCAGCGGGCCGCGAACCGGGAGTCGGTTGGGGCGGCTTCGGGCATCAGGGCGAGGTAGCCGACCGAGATGACGCGGGCGGTGTTTGGGGTGTCGGTAAGGGTGGCCTCGGGGGTATCGCGGTCCTTGTCGCCGAATGTGTAGAGTTGCTCGACATATCCAAGTTCGAACCCGGTTTGCTCGCGTACCCAGCCGCGAAGCGACAGGTCGAAGGTGCGGTGGCGTTCCGGGTCGAACGGGCCGAAAGGCAGGGCGTCTTCGCCGGTGTCGCGCTGGCTGACCAGGACAAGCGGCGCATCATCCTCGATGGCAACCATAACGGCAGACAGGCCAATCAGTACGGAATAGGTCATCGCCGTTTGCTCATTTCGAAATCATTGTGCAGTTGTCCGTAGCGCGCAAGGAAAGCTTCCTGCGCTGCGGGCACCGAGAGCGGCTTCAGCTTGAGGCTAATGCCTTCGGGCGGCTTGCCGAACAGCTTGTTCGATTCTTCCTCGGAGAAACCGGCGAGCTGGACCGCTTCGAACCAGGCCGAGATATGATCGGCTTTCTTGATGAGTTTTTTCAGCCTGATCGGCGTCACGGTCGCCAGTTCGAACCGGATATGGATCGCCTCCTGCAGGCGGGCCTCGATAGACTTGTAGCTTTCACCCAGCAGCGCCTTGAACGGGGAGATCATGTCGCCGATGACGTATTCCGGGCTGTCATGGAGCAGCGCCGTCAGGCGATCGCGAGGATTGAGACCGGGTTCCAGCATGCGGCAGAGATCTTCGACAATCACCGAGTGCTCGGCCACGGAGAAGGCGTGACCGCCCTTAGTCTGGCCATTCCAGCGGGCCACACGGGCGAGGCCATGGGCAATGTCCGCGATCTCGATATCCACGGGCGAGGGATGGGCAAGGTCGAGCCGGCGTCCCGACAGCATGCGCTGCCAGACACGAGGAGGTTTAACAGAACGCTTCGCTTGGGTACTCATCCGGGCCATCTTTAATCTATTGGTAGCAAGGGTAAAGAAACGGAGGCGATCCGGTTACGAAGTGACCCCATTTCCGCCTTGATCGGCAAATGCCATGTTAAGCCCTTTGCGGCATAACCATTGCATATCACACGCCAAAGGCCGCCGACGATATGCGGCCGAGCAAGGAACAGACATGATCGATTCAATGACACAGTTCATTTCAGGCCAAACGCTGCCATTCTGCGTGTTGCTCGGCGGATGTATCATTGTCGTTGTCGAAGCCGTTCGCGCCAGCCGTATTGCCCTTTGGGGCGACATGTTCGTCGAAGACCTCGAAGAATAGTATCGTGCCTCAGGCGGTTTTCTCGACGAACACCGATCCAGCTGAATAACCTGCACCGAACGAACAGATCAGGCCCTTGTCGCCGGGTTTGAAGTCGCTCGAGTGCTTGTGGAAAGCGATGATCGATCCTGCCGAGGATGTATTGGCATATGTGTCGAGTACGGTCGGACTTTCGTCATCGCTCGCTTCATGCCCCAGGACCTTGGATGAGATCAGGCGGTTCATGTTGGCATTTGCCTGATGCAGCCACATGCGGCGCAAGTCCGTGCCTTCCAGGCCAAGTTCGCCGAGATGCTCGCCAATCATGTTGGCAACCATCGGGACGACTTCGCGGAAAACCTTGCGGCCTTCCTGGACGAACAGCTTGTCCGGTGCGCCGATGCCTTCCGGCGCCGCGCGATTGAGGAATCCGAAATTGTTGCGGATATTATTCGAGAATTCCGTCTTGAGTTTCGTGCCGAGGATTTTCCAGTGTCCGGAAGGCGCGATGCTTTCCTCCTCGACGAGGACGGCGGTCGCGACATCTCCGAAGATGAAGTGGCTGTCGCGGTCAGTGAAGTTGAGGTGGCCGGAACAGATTTCCGGATTGACCATCAGGACCGATTTGGCGCTGCCGCTGCGGATGAAATCAGCCGCTGTCTGGATGCCGAACGTGGCCGACGAACAGGCCACATTCATGTCAAAGGCGAAGCCGCCGCATCCGAGCGCGGCCTGCACTTCGACGGCCATCGCCGGATAGGCGCGCTGCATATTGGAGGCGGCGCAAATCACCGCGTCGACATCTTCCGGCTTGCGGCCAGCGCGCTCAAGCGCCTGACGGGCCGCATGCACGGCCATCTCGGCCATGACGGAAATCTGTTCGTTCGGTCGTTCATCGATGCGCGGTGCCATCGTTTCAGGATCGATGATGCCTTCCTTGTCGATCACGAAGCGCGACTTAATACCCGACGCCTTTTCAATGAATTCGACAGAGGAGTGCGTTTTCGGATCGACGGTGCCGGCGCCGATCTCGGCAGCGTAGGCGAGATTCCAGTTGTCGGCCCACGCATTGTAGCTTTCGACAAGTTCTTCATTGGAAATCGAATGCTGTGGCGTCCAGAGACCGGTCGCCGATATGACTGCAGTTTTCATCTTGCCCTCAGGATGAGCGCGGTGGAGTCCGCACTTCTTACGATCGTCTATTCAATGGGTTAGGTGTAAACCGCGTTGCGCATCGGGTCGAGAGACGAGATGCAAGTGTTTACTTAGGCCAGGTCAGGCCGGAATCGGTCGTTTGCTGTGCCTTGTCTGCGGGCACGCCGTGTGCCTCGATCCTCGCCTGACGCTCTTCGGCGTCTTCCTGCCTGGCCTTGATGCTTTCAGCATCGGCCCGATCAGCGGCTTCCAACAGCGCGATCTGGGTTTTCATGCAGGAGGCGCGGGCTTCGGGGCCGGGGGAACTGGCGCATCGGTTCCACGCGACCTGTTTGCGGTATTCGGAACCTGACGTCGACGAGCAAGCCACGAGAAGCGGCAGGCCGACGAGAACGGTGATGGCGAGACGTTTCATCTTCAGCACTCCTGTACAGCTTTGTGACGCGGGCAAGTTACATCATGGTCATTGACCATGCCGACCGCCTGCGCCCATGCGTAGACAATTGTCGGACCGACAAACTTGAAGCCGCGCTTTTTCAACTCTTTCGACATGGCGGCAGACCAGTCCGTGAACGTCGGGGCCTGACGGAAGTCTGTCCATGTGTTCACGATCGGTTTGCCGCCAACCCAGTCCCAGCAATAGGCGGAGAAGTCTTCACCCGCGTCAGCCATGTCCAGGAAAGCCCGGGCGTTGCCGATGGTTGCCGCGATCTTTTTCGGGCTGCGAATGATACCGGGGTTCTGCAGGGCTTTTTCGATGCGCGGCTGTGTCCAGCGGACGAGGCGCTCAGGCTCGAAATCGTCGAATTCCTCGCGGATCGAGTCACGCTTGCGCAGGATGGTGATCCAGGACAGTCCGGCCTGCATGCCGTCGAGCTGCAGCTTCTCCCAGAGGGCGCGGGAGTCGCGTTCGGGCACGCCCCATTCCGTATCGTGATAGCCGCGGTAGGTCGCGTCATTCATGGGGGCCCAGGCGCAGTAAGGCGCGTCAGTCATTGGCGGCCGTCAGGGCAATCAGTTCGAGGTCGAGCCAGGATGGTCGGTCAATCGTGACGGGCTGGCCGCCGCAGGTGAAGGCGTGACCGGCGGCTTCAGCGGACACCATCCGGTCGGTGCGGATCATGGCCAGGCCGGTTGTGCCAGAAACGCTGGTGACGGTGCCGATGGAACCGCCTGCGAGCACCTCGCCGCCACGCTTCAGCCCGGCACCGTGCACGGGCAGGGTCCGCTTGCGGATCTTGCCCTTGCGTTTCATGCGGCTGGCAACTTCCTGGCCGACGAAGCAGCCTTTCTTGTAATCGATCCCGCCCATGACATCCATGTTCACGTCGGTAGGGAAGACCGTCGAAGAGCGATAGTCGGCACCCCATTCCGGCACGCCTGCCGCGATACGCTTGGCGTGCCATTCGTCATCCGGCATATCGAGGCCGATTTCGGCCTTTGGCGAGATCGCGCGGTGAGGCAGTTGCGTAGATCGTACATCCACCCAGCTTCCCTCGGCGACCACGTCGTCTGAGAGTTGTTCGATCACCACGTCGGAGCGGAGCCGGAACAGTTTGAGCCGGCGTTCGAGATCGTCTGCGGCGTCGCTGTGGACGTCGATATAGATATTGTCGAGCGACAGCATGGCGAGATAGTCGGCAATGATCTTGCCTTGCGGCGTGAGCAGCGCACCGTAGCGCATCTCGCCGGTGTTCCAGTTTTCGACTGAATGCGTCACCGTGCGGTCAAGCAAGGCCAGCATGTCCGGGCCGGACAGGCGAATGATTGAGCGATTGGGCAGGGTGCGTTTGGACATGCGCCTAACCTAGTGGTCGCCGCCCTGTTTGTCAGTGCCTTTCCATGCCGCGTAGATTCCGGTGGCAAGCCCACTTTTCAGGAGCGAACCGATCAGGAAGGGCACAACGCCTGCTGCGAAGGCGGTTTCGGCGCCGACAAAGCCCGACAGCCAGGCCCAGCCAAGCGTCAATACCAGGGCGTGAAGGCCGAGAAAGCCGGCAAGGCGCAGACCGTGGGCGGCGAGGCGGTCACCCTTGGGCAGGTGGCCGGCAAGGAAGGCAGCCAGCGGGAAGGCGGCAAGATAGCCGGCTGTCGGACCGGCAAAGGCGACAAGTCCGGACTTGCCGTCGGCCAGCACCGGCGCGCCAGTCATCGACAAGGCCAGCCATGAGAGGACGATTGCCGCGCCCATGCGTGGGCCCAGGAGGGCGCCCATCAGCAGGACAACCATGGTCTGCAACGTTATTGGCACCGGGTACATCGGGACAGAGATATAGGACGATGCCGTCAGCGCAGCGACGCCGGCGAAGCCAATGACGAGTGGCCGTAGGGCAGAAGGGGTGGCGGATCGGGCGCTGGCGATTTTCATGGCGATTCCTGTCTCTGTTCAGCGCGGTTTGTGCGGTGCAGCACGGGTGAGGTCAAGCGCTGCGGCAGCGTCACGGGATGACATGCCCGGCAAGCGGTAGCATATAGGGAGCATGACCAAGACATTTGACCTGATCCTGCGTGGCGGCACCGTTGTCACTCCCGGCGGCGAGGCCCGCGTTGATATTGGCGTGAAGGGCGAGCGGATTGTCGAAATCGGCGACCTGTCAGCCGCCAGCGCGAACGAGATTTATGACGCGGGCGGGCTTCATATCCTGCCCGGCGTGATCGACAGCCAGGTCCATTTCCGCGAGCCCGGCCTCGAATGGAAGGAAGACTTGGAGTCAGGCGCACGGTCGGCGGCGTTGGGCGGTGTGGTGGCGGTGTTCGAGATGCCGAACACGAACCCGTCGACCACGAGCCCCGAGATGCTGGCTGACAAGCTGAAGCGGGCAAAGGGCCGCATGGATATCGACCACGCCTTCTATGCCGGGGCGACGCATGACAATGTCGGCCTGTTGGCCGAGATGGAGCGGACGCAGGGCTGTTGCGGTGTGAAAGTGTTCATGGGCGCTTCGACCGGCGACCTGCTGGTGCATGATGACGAGGGCGTCGAGGCCGTGCTGCGGGCGATCAAGCGGCGCGCAGCCTTCCATTCCGAGGACGAGTACCGCCTCGCCGAGCGGCGCGAGTTGGCGGTGACCGGCGATTGGACGAGCCATCCGGTGGTGCGCGATGTCGAGACGGCGGTGATGTCGACGCGGCGCCTGTTGAAGCTCGCCCGCAAGGTCGGAAAGCGTATCCATGTTCTGCACATCACGACGGCGGAAGAGCTGGAGATGCTGCGCGATGCCAAGGACGTGGCGAGCGTGGAATGCCTGCCGCAGCACCTGACACTGGTTGCGCCGGAAGCCTACCAGCGCCTCAAGGGCTATGCCCAGATGAACCCGCCGATCCGCGAGCAGCGCCATGTCGATGCGCTGTGGCGCGCGTTGAATGCCGGGATCGTGGACGTGATGGGATCAGACCACGCGCCGCACTCGATTGAGGAAAAGGCGCGGCCCTATCCTGCGAGCCCGAGCGGCATGCCGGGCGTGCAGACCATGGTGCCGATCATGCTGACGCATGTGAACAATGGGAAACTGTCGCTGCAGCGCTTCGTCGAGCTGACCAGCGCCGGGCCGCAGCGTGTGTTCGGCCTCGCCGACAAGGGCCGCATCGCCGAGGGTTATCATGCCGACTTCACGGTCGTGGACCTGAAGCGCAAGGAGACGATCACGAAGGAGTGGTCGAAGTCGAAATGCGGCTGGACACCGTTTGACGGGTTCGAGGCAACCGGCTGGCCGGTGGCCACCATCGTGCGCGGCGGCTTCGTGATGCGTGACGGCGAGATCGTCGCGAAGGGCGGCGGCAAGCCGGTGCGTTTCAACGAGACGCTGGAACCGCAGGCTTGAGTTTGCCGGCGCGGCTGATCGAAACCCTCAAAGCCCGCTATGGCGAGCCGCAGCGCCATTATCACACATGGGATCATATCGACGCGCTGAAGCGGCACTTCGATGGACTGGCTGGTCATTGGCACCGCCCTGAAGCCGTGCTTTGGGCGCTTTACTGGCATGACGCGATTTATGATCCAGCGCGCCCTGACAATGAGGAGCTGAGCGCGCAGCTTCTGGAGGCTGAGGGAAAGGTCTTACTTGCCGAAGATGACCTCGCCTTCGCCGCACAGATCATTCGTGCCACCGCAAAGCATCAAATTCCCGACGGGCTGGATGATGTCGATGAAAACGACCTCGCTCTATTCCTGGACATCGACCTCTCGATCCTCGGGGCTCCGGAGCTAGTGTTCGACCAGTACGAGGTGGACGTGCGGGCGGAATACGCATTCGTGCCAGATGAGGCGTTTCGCGCCGGCCGCCTGCGGATACTGAAATCGTTTGCGGAACGTGAGACGATCTATTTCACCGAAGCGGGCCAAAAGCGATGGGCCGAACAGGCGCGCGCCAATCTTGCACGGTCAATCGCGCAGCTATCGATGTGAGAGACGCACGCTCCGTTTTTCCCAGGCAGGCCGGGATTTGGCGTTAAGTTCTCCAAACGGGGGACGCGGCATGGCAGGGTGTGACAGCAGCATGGCACAGGCAGGCGTGGGCATATGATCCTCCGCCGCAAAACACACTCAGCCATCGACGCCATCCTGCCTCTGCGGCCTGCCACGCGAGACCGGATATGCATGAGTGACGGCAAGGGACTGGACGGGTCGCTATGCTGGCATTTTGCAGTGTAGGGCGACAGTCAGTCTTTCGCGGGACGACAGGCCAGGCCGGGCACCGCATGACGTTCGCCAGTGTCGCGGCGCACCAGTGTGCAAACGCCGTCATCCAGGACGATGTCGAATGCCACGGGCATGGCCACGCTGTGCGTTTCGAACTCTCCCGGCGGCGGCGGCAGGACAGAGACATGTGTGGCCGTGGTAAGGTCCGCTTCTGCAATCTGAATGTTGGCGCGTCCCATGGCCTCGCCGAGGGCGGTCTTCAGACTGGCGATACTGGCAGCGTCATCCGTGGTGAGCATCGCGGGTGTCATGTCGGCCTGTGTCTGGCAGGCGGGCAGGGCAAGCAGGGACAGGCTGGCGAACATATAGGCCAGGGGCGAACGTCTGGTCATCGGCCGGTACTCCATTTCGTGCGCGGCATGCTCATGTCGCGATTGGTTTCCGAGAGCGATTGCCCGGGCAATTCGAGCGGTGGCCCGACAGCTGTGGTTGCCTTGTCTACCGAAACGCCCTGAGGCGACTGGCTGGACACGGCTACGGCCGGGCAGGTGCCATCGAGGCGATGCTGCAGGGCTGCGGCGAGCAGGGATTCGCTCGTATCGCCGAGTTCCCGGGTGTAATCGTCCGTTACCTTGCAGCCGGGTGTCTTCACGGCAAAACTGTTGGACGAATTCTGCGGCGCGAAACCGTCCGTATAGTCGCCGAATCCCTTATTGTTCACGCCCTGGAACTGGATGCTGTAATAGGTCTCCCCGCAATTCGAGGCTGGATAGAAGCCGAAGGGCTTGCCACATGTCGTGTCGCCGATGAGAACCACTTCGACATCGACGCCTCTCAGGCCATTGACCAAGGCTTCGCTGGCGCTGCATGTGCGGGCCGTTGTCAGGATATAGACGCGGGGCAGGTCGAGGCGCGGCAGGGGTTGGCCATCCGTGAGGGAGAAGCCGAGCCCGGTCGAATAGAAGGGGATCGGGTCGTTGAACGCGCCGGTCACCGGGTTGCGGCTGCCGGCGGCAGCATTGAAACGCAACTGTTCGAATGTCTTGTTTTGCGTGCGGCCCGGTCCGGCGACCATGTAGGCGATCTGTGAGGAGACGGCGAGCAAGCCGCCTCCATTGTAGCGCAGGTCCAGGATCAGGTCATTGATGCCGGACGCCTTCAGCGACGTGATCGTGTCGGCGATCTCCTTTTCCGACGCAAAGGGGCTGAACGTGTTGAACAGGACGTAGCCGACCTTGCCGGCGGATGTGTCGATGGTCGAGAAGCGGTTGACGGGCTTGGGAGCGATGTTGGCCGCAGCCAGCGAGATCGCGCGGTCGGTCGAGCTGCCCGGATCACGCACGACGAAATCATGCTGTTCGCCGACCGTCTGCGGAGACAGCGCCCGGTTCAGCTGGTCGACTTCCGCTTGCGAGGAGGCGCCATTGACGACGTCGATGCCGTCTATCCGCAGGATACGGCTGCCTCGCACCAGCTTGGGCTGACCAAGAGAGGTTTCGGCTGCTGGCGAGCCAGGCTCTGTATAGCGAATGCGAATGTCGCGTGGCGGCGTGGACGAAAACACGGCGACCGCGGCGCCATAGCCTGGGAGGGCGGTGGAATTCCGCTGCTCAAGATATTCTTCTGTCGTCTGATTGAAGTGGAAGTCATCCTTGTTTTCGCCAGACGCGGTCGTGGCGAAAGTCTTCTGGGTGTCGAAATAGGCAATGCGGTTGGTGTAGGCGTTCGGGTTCCGGTCCGTGACTTCATCGGGCCAAAGATAGGTCTCGTGCGTCCATGACCCGCAGCCAGAACATTTCCTGCGCCAGGGATCCGGCCTGGTCGGGAAATGCGTTGCCTTCAATATCCATGCCCGTGCGGACGACCTGGCATTTTTCCGAAAAGCTGCCTGCTGACGCATAGACGCCCTGCGTCCATGTCGGGGCGGTTGCTGCGGGAGGCGGCGGGGGAGGTGGCGGTGGTGACCCGCCGCCGGACGAGCCACCGCCACCGCCTCCACCACAGGCAGGCGCGAGTGCCATCGCTGACGCAGCAAGCATGATTTTCGCGCGGGAAAGGAAGCCGTCGTTTCGCATATGTACTGTCTCGTCGCTGAATGAGCATTTTATCGTGATTTGCGCATCCCTTCAGGTCAAGCAAATCACGCTGCAACATCCAGTTGCCAAGTTGTGCGCCATCCGGGCGAATGTACAAATCGTGATCTGCAGCCTATCTGGCGTACGGCTTTGCTTTTCGCGAAGCGCTCATGCAGAATGAGTCATAGATCACCGGGATAGGTTCGCGCTTGGCAATGGGAATTTTCGAGGAGTTGTCTTGAGCGATCGCAAAGGGTTGAACCGGGGGCTGTTCTGGCTCTACGAGGGGCATGGGCGCGGGCCGTTCATCTTCCGCTGGGCCATGCTGATCTTTGATTTCGCGACGATCATCTATTTCCTTCTGGCGCCGTTCGCGCAGCGGGGGCCACATCACTACATAATCGACTATGTCATCGGCGCGGTAATCCTGTTCGACCTTGTGGCCAGGTTCTACATTGCCAGGTCGAAGCGCAAGTTCCTGATGCGGTTCCTGCCCTGGGCTGACCTGATCGTGGTAATTACGATGTTCGCGCCGCTGCTTGTGGCGAACCTGGCCTTCCTGCGCGTGCTGCGGGCGGTGCGGGCGATCCGGGCGTTCACCTTCATCAAGCGTGCCGGGAAAATGTGGGGCTTCGTGCAGCAGCATGAGCAGGTGATCGACCGGGTGACGAACCTGATCGTGTTCGTCTTCATCATGGCGGCGCTGGTCTATGTTTCGCAGGTTCGCATCAATGACGGCATCAATTCCTATCTCGACGCGCTCTATTTTACCGTTACCAGCCTGACCACCACGGGCTATGGTGACGTGTTGCTGGTGGGCGAAAGCGGCAAGCTGATCGCCATCATCATCATGGTATTGGGGCTGACCTTGTTCCTCCGGCTTGTCCGGGCCATTTTGCGGCCGACAGACAAGGTCGAGCAGGAATGCGGCGTGTGCGGCCTGACCAGGCATGATCCCGATGCCGTCCACTGCAAGCATTGCGGCGCAGTGATCCACATCCCGACAAAAGGCATGACATGAACACCACCAACCTACCGTTTCGCGAAGTGCCCTATCTTCCACTGAAGCTGGACATAGATCGACGCCCTGACGGCACGATCTATTTGAACAATGGGCAGCCGCTGAAAGCGCACCCGCCGCACCTTTTGGCGCCGCTGGTGAAGTGGGCGGCCGAAGCGCCCGACCGGATATGGCTCGCTGAGCGCGTGCCGGAGGACCCGCAGGCGGACGGGTGGCGCGAAATGACCTATGCCGAAGGACTCGCGCGGGTGAAGCGCTTGGCGCAGGCCTTTATCGATGCTGGCGCCGGACCAGATGCGCCGCTGATGATCCTGTCGAAGAATGCGATCGATCATGCGCTGGTCATGTATGCTGCGATGTGGGCTGGCAGCCCGGTCGTGCCCGTGACGCCGGCCTATGCGTTGCTGAGTGAAGATTTCGCGCGCCTGAAATATATCGACCAACTCACCGAACCAAAATTCATTTATGTCGAGGATGGCGCCGAGTATCAGCGCGGTCTGGATGGCATGGGCGTGGGCAACCGGCTGGTGCTCTACAGCCGCAACGAGCCGAAAGGATGTGACTGCGTCAATATCGGCCGCTTTGCCAAAGAGCCGACTGACGCGGTCGACGCTGCCTATGCGGCGCTGAAGCCTGAGACGGTCGCGAAGTACATGCTGACATCCGGCTCCACAGGCGAACCAAAGGCGGTGATCAACCTGCATGGCATGGTCGCGGCGAATGCCAAGATGATCCGCTCAGTCTGGGATGAGGCGCGCCTGGAGGAGATCACGGGCGGGCCGCAGGTGATGTGCAACTTCCTGCCGTGGAGCCATACCTATGGCGCGCACTCGATCCTGCACAACATGCTCGACTGGGGCGGGACACTGTACCTGGACCAGGGCGCGCCGACGCCTGCGCGCCTGCCGGAAATGATCCGGAACCTGAAGGAAATCCCGACGACGCAGCATACGACCGTTCCGGCGGCCTGGGCGGCGCTGGCGACTGAGCTGGAGCGGGACGACGACCTTGCGCGCGCGTTCTTTTCGCGCCTGAACTGCATGGCCTATGGCGGCGCGGCGATGGGGCAAGACATCTATGAGCGTATTCAGGCCGTGGCGATTCGGGTGACCGGTGAACGCATCTCACTGTCGGCCGGTTACGGCGCGACCGAAACATCACCGACCGCATCAAATGTGCACTGGCCGAATGACGTGATGGGCCTGATCGGACTGCCGCTGCCGGGGAACACGTTCAAGCTGGTGCCGAACGCCGAGAAGCTGGAGCTGCGCGTGAAGGGGGTGAACGTAACGCCCGGCTATTACCGCAATCCCGAACGCACCGCTGAGGCCTTTGACGAAGAAGGCTATTACCGGCTGGGTGACGCTGTGCGATTCGTCGATCCCGAGCACCCGGAAAAGGGCCTCGCGTTCGACGGGCGGACGGCAGAGGAATTCAAGCTGGCGAGCGGAACGTGGGTGTCGGCAGGCACGGTGCGGGTGCAGGCGGTGGCGGCGACAGGTGGCGCATTGTCCGATGCGGTCGTGTGCGGGTTGAACCGCAATGAAATCTGCCTGCTCGGTTTTCTCAATGAGGCTTGGTGCCAGCGCCTGGTGGGGGAGGCCTTGCCACTTGCCGAACTCTCGCGGCATCCGAAAGTCATCGACGCGGTCAAAGCGGGATTGCAAAAGCACAACGCAGCCAATCCGAAACCTTCAGCACGAATCGCCCGGATCCTGCTCCAGGAAACACCGCCCCAAGCGGATGCAGGTGAGATCACTGAAAAAGGATACATGAATCAGGGACGCACGCTGGACCTCAGAAAGGACCAGGTAGAGATGCTATATGCGAGTTCTGTATTTGACGCGGTAGTCGCTATAGGCGTTTAATTCGAAAAATTCGTGACTCTCGTCTCATTTTTTCGAAATGAGCGTCGCATTTTTTTGACCTATACTTACTATGCCCTGGAGTCG
>TARA_R110001606_G_scaffold68619_7_pt1 | contig 15050 bp, 11 predicted proteins | sample TARA_R110001606 | Tara Oceans TARA_R110001606 (sample SAMEA4398315) | marine metagenome | biome: Polar Biome; feature: [SRF] surface water layer (ENVO:00010504); material: water (ENVO:00002006), including particulate matter (ENVO:01000060) such as... | depth 5 m | reverse complement strand
CAACTTAAAGCGACCAACGGCAAATACGAACTGGCACGGACATCGTATAACTGCCGCCATGACACCGTCATCTGTGAACGTTAGAATAGCCGCCTCGCCGGCTCCCTCGGTCTCCCAAACACCTAATGCAGGAGAAAACGACTGCCCATGAATCAAGGTGCCCAGACTCCCGCTTCACTGCAAACACTGATTGCGCCTCTATTTCCCGAGAAACCGGGCGATAACCGCACCTGGGGGCAATTGCATGGCAGCAGTGACGCCCTGGCCATTTGCGAAAGCGCGCGGACTCACAAGGGGTTGACCCTGGTGATTACCCGCAGCACCGCAGATGCGATTCGGCTGGAGCAGTCCATGCGGTTTTTCCTGGGTTTGCCCCCAGAGGAGGATGGAGCCACGGTTACAGCGGATGGTTTGGAACTTTTGTCACTTCCAGACTGGGAAACCCTGCCTTACGATCTGTTTTCTCCGCATCAGGATATAACGTCGCGGCGCATCCGCACCTTGCACCGGCTGCCCGGCATCCAGCATGGGGTTATCGTCGTACCAGCGAGAACCCTGATGCACCGGTTGCCCCCGGTAAACTATCTCCAGGGTAATACTCTGTTGCTTGAAACAGGCCAATCTCTGGATATCGACAGCTGGCGTATGCAACTGGCAACCGCAGGTTACCGGCACGCCGAAAACGTCTATGAGCATGGTGAGTACGCCGTTCGCGGATCCATACTCGATATATTCCCCATGGGCTCGAACTTGCCCTACCGAATTGACCTGTTTGATAATGAAGTCGAAACCCTTCGTACCTTCGACCCGGAAACGCAGCGCTCCATCGACCGCATTGAGCGCATCGAACTTCTCCCGGCCTATGAATTCCCCTGGCACAAGGAAGCCCGTTCCGGCTTCCGTGGGCGCTGGTTCGAGCAGTTTCCAAACGCGGATAAAAACGCGCCCATCTACCAGGACGTGACTCACGGCATTACGCCCCCGGGCATCGAATACTATTTACCGCTGTTTTTCGACCAGACCGCCACCCTGTTTGATTATCTGCCAGGCACCACCCACGTTGTTACGGCCGTAGGCCTGAACGAAGCGGTCAGCCATTTTGATGCCGAAACCCGCAATCGCTATGAAGACCGCCGCCACGACCGGCATCGGCCGATTCTTCCGCCCGCCAGCCTGTTTTTGCAGCAGGATGAACTGTTTGGTCAGCTCAAAGCCTTCCCGCGGGTAACCATGACGCCGGAGCCGGCAGAAGGCGGTGGCGCCGTGAATTGCGCCAGCGAGGCCTTGCCGGATATCGCCATGAATGCACGCGCCGCCGACCCTGCCGGCCAATTGAAGCGCTTTATACAGGACTTTGCCGGGCGCGTGCTGATTTGCGCCGAGTCTTCAGGCCGGCGCGAGGCGTTGATTGAAAACCTGGGAGAGCACCAGCTTCAGCTACAAGGTTTTGAAAACTGGCGGGACTTCCTGGCTGATGACAGCGGCACACTGGGCATCACCATTGCTCCCATGGAGCAGGGGCTGGTATTACCCGGCCACAATCTGGCCCTGGTTACTGAAACCGCCCTGTTTGGCGAGCGCGTGCTGCAACGCAGACGCCGTGAGAAGCCCACAGAGCTCAATGACGACGGCTATCGCGACCTGTCCGAACTGAGAATCGGCTCACCCGTTGTGCATATCGATCACGGCGTTGGCCGCTACCTCGGTCTGGAAACCATCACCGTAGAAGGTGAATCGAGCGAATTTCTGATGCTCGAATACGCCGGCGGCTCAAAACTGTATGTGCCCGTTTCCAGCCTGCACCTGATATCCCGCTACGCCGGCGCAGACACAGAACACGCACCGCTGCACAAGCTGGGAACTGAACGCTGGAGCACCGCCAAACAAAAGGCCCTGGAAAAAATCCGCGATACCGCCGCCGAGCTCCTGGACGTCTACGCGCGTCGAGAAGCCCGCAAAGGATTCGCGTTCGAAGACCCAGAGGAAGCCTATCGCGCCTTTGCAGCAGGCTTCCCTTTTGAGGAGACGCCCGATCAGCAGGTTGCCATTCAGGCCGTCTTCGAAGACATGACCAATGAGAAGCCCATGGACAGGCTGATCTGCGGCGATGTCGGCTTTGGCAAAACCGAAGTCGCCATGCGCGCCGCCTTCCTGGCGACCTGGTCGGGAAAGCAGGTCGCTGTCTTGGTGCCCACAACGCTGCTGGCCCAACAACACTACGAATCCTTCCGTGACCGCTTCTCGGATACTCCGGTCAATATCGAACTGCTAAGCCGTTTTCGAAGTGCCAGCCAGACCAGCAAGGCGCTGGAAGCCACCGAAAGCGGCAAAGCCGATATCGTCATTGGCACGCACAAGCTGCTTCAGGGCGATATTCGGTTCAAAAACCTGGGGCTTGTGATTATTGATGAAGAACACCGATTTGGCGTCGGGCAGAAGGAAAAGTTCAAAGCTCTGCGCGCGGAAGTAGACATGCTGAACCTCACCGCGACACCTATTCCCAGAACGCTCAACATGGCCTTGGGCCACCTGAGAGATCTTTCCATCATTGCCACACCACCGGCTCGACGGCTCTCAGTGAAAACCTTTGTGCGTCAGCGCGATGAGCCGATGGTCAAAGAAGCCATCCTGCGTGAGGTTCTGCGTGGTGGTCAGGTGTATGTCCTGCACAACGATGTAGCGAGCATCGAGAAAACCGCAGAGGATTTTCGGCGCCTGGTTCCCGAGGCGCGCGTGGGTGTGGCCCATGGCCAGATGCGAGAGAGACAGCTTGAGCAGATCATGTCGGACTTCTACCACAAGCGTTTTAACGTGCTTGTGTGCACTACCATCATCGAAACAGGTATCGACATTCCAAGCGCCAACACCATTATTATTGAACGCGCGGACAAATTCGGCCTTGCCCAGTTGCACCAGCTGCGCGGTCGCGTTGGCCGGTCCCACCACCAGGCTTATGCCTATCTGCTGACACCTCCGCCAAAAGCGATTTCAGCAGATGCCAAAAAGCGACTGGAAGCCATTTCCGAGGCGCAGGATCTCGGCGCCGGCTTTATGCTGGCAACTCACGATCTGGAGATTCGAGGTGCCGGTGAATTACTGGGCGACGAACAGAGCGGCCAGATAGAAAGCATCGGTTTTACCCTGTACATGCAGTTATTGGACGAAGCGGTGAAAGCCATTCGTGAAGGTCGCACACCCAATGCAGAACTGCCCCTGAGCCACGGCACAGAAATGAACCTTCGGATACCAGCACTGATTCCGGAGGATTACCTGCCAGACGTTCATAACCGGTTGATGCTCTACAAGCGTATTGCCAGCGTCAGCAACCGCGATGGATTAAAAGAACTTCAGGTTGAAATGATTGACCGCTTCGGATTATTACCGGAACCGGCAAAAAACCTTGTCCGACAAACCGAGCTTCGGCTCCAGGCAGAAGCGCTGGGCATCGTGAAAGTGGACGCTGGCAAGGAGTGGGCGCGTATTGAATTTGGCAGCTCCGCTCTCGTGGATCCGCTGATTCTGGTTAAGAAGATGCAATCTGCGCCGGACACATATCGCCTTGAGGGCGCCAACAGCTTTCGTTTTCGGCTGAAGGACGCCTCAACCAGTGGTAAACTCGACGGCATTTCCGGGATGCTGAGCGAACTGGTGCCTGCACCAAGCGCCGCTACCGCCTGACTGTCGTCTAAATATCGCCTGAAAAAAGGGCCTGAATAAAACTGGAGCAACCTCTTGCAGACTGATGGTAATCGCTTGTATCGGCTATTGGCCCGCACACTACTGACGGGTTTTCTGCTCACAACTGCCATGGTGAGCCACGCCCAGCAAACGCCCGACGACTATTACCGGGCAGAGTTTGTGATTCTGGAGCGTATCGTCGACCCGGCAGCGGTGAATGAACGCATGGTTAACCGTAAAGTGTCAGCGCCGGTGGATACCAACGAGACCCTTTATCGTGTCGCTGGCGACGGAACCACCCGCTCTTCCCTCAAACTCGTGTCACGCAACGAGCTTCATTTGGGTAACGCTGCCAATCGACTCGAACGAAGCGGGCGCTACCGTGTGCTCATGTCGGCAGGCTGGTACGAAGCCTTCCCGCCAGACTACAAAGGAAAACCGCTGCGCATTGAAATAGGAGACTGGCTGCAACAGGCTGGCCAGAGAGCGATCGAAGGAAATATCACGATTGACCGGCAACGCTACCTGCATGTTGCCGTTCACCTGAACCACTGGCAGGAAGGAAAAGTTGCTTCTCGGGGGATAACTCAGGGTGACTCAGATCCGTCGCCGGCCGCTGATCTTGCTTCTACTTCTGCACCTGTAGCAGGCGCAAAGCTTACCCTACAGCCTGAAGTACCACTGGAGTTACTCACCTGGATCCGCGAAACCCGCCGGATGCGGAGTGAGGAAATCCACTTTCTGGACTCCCCCACCATCGGCGTTCTTGTATTCTTCAAGAAGGTTGAGGCAGAGTAGTAAGGGCCCCGAGACCGGTCATCGAGACTTCAAGAATCCGTCTGACACCAGACATGCCTTGCTCGATGGCCGCTTCGATTTCTTCCATGGTAATGACGTGGTCGGACTTCCCGGCCGCCCGGTTCACTACCAGACCCAGGCACACATACCGCATCCCCAACTCGGCTGCCAGAGCGGCTTCCGGCATGCCGGTCATTCCTACCAGATCACACCCGTCGCGCTCCATACGGCGTATTTCGGCCGCCGTTTCCAGCCTCGGCCCCTGGGTTGCGCCATAAACACCGAACCCGGCAAACGCGACATCATGAGCGGTAGCTGCCTGCATCAGAATGTCCCGCGCGTTTTGGTCGTATGGCCAGGTAAAATCAATATGAGTCACTTTTTCCAGGTCACCCTCAAAGAAGGTGCCTGCCCTGCCCCAGGTGTAATCAATGATCTGCTCAGGGATAACGACACAGGCAGGGCCCATATCCGGATGTATTCCACCCACCGCGTTCACGCCGATTACAGTGCGCACGCCGGCATCGTAAAGCGCCATTAGGTTCGCCCTGTAGTTCACCTCGTGAGGTGGGATTCTGTGGGGGTTGCCATGCCGGGCGAGAAACACAACGGGCTGACCATCAAGAAGCCCCTGGGTCAACTCGGACGAAGGCGCTCCCCAAGGGGTTTGCATCGTTTGCGTTCCGGTAATCTCCAGGCCCGTCAATGTGGCAAGGCCAGTGCCACCAATAATGCCAACTGCACCGCTGGTCTCAGACATCAATCTCCATCTCCCGCGTCGAGGGACTGTTCACCGACGTCACCTGCCTGGGTATCTTTACGGCGGCTAGGCTCGCGCTTGGCCCTGCTCCCATTAACCTGAGGTGCCCGTGCTTCAGCGCCGCCACCCCCACTTTCAGCCTGCTCGTCGAGGTCGTCTTCGTGCTCGGAGATCCGGGTTTCGTCGTTGATGTAGAGGGTTTGCGTCGGGAACGCTATCTGGCCTCCGTGGCCGATGATGACGTCGCTGATTTTCAACAGAACGTCTTGCTTCACCTCCTGATAACGTACCCATTGGGTCGTTTTGGTAAAAGCGTAAACCATGATATCGAGCGATGATTGACTGAACGCCAGGAAATTCACAATCAGAGTTTGTTTGCCATCAATGTCCTCATGCTTTTCAAGCATTGAACGGATGTCTGAAACAATGGTCTGCATTTGAGTGACGTCCGCGTAACGAATGCCGATGGTCTCAGAAATACGCCGGTTGGTCATTCGCGAGGGATTTTCTACCGCGATGGTTGTAAACGTGGCATTGGGAACATAGAGAGGGCGCTTGTCAAACGTCCTGATCGTGGTGAGCCGCCATCCGATGTGTTCCACGGTACCCTCAATATTGCGATCCGGTGAGCGCACCCAGTCTCCGACCTTGAACGGTCGGTCCAGATGGATAATAAAACCGCCGAAAAAGTTAGCCAACAGATCCTTGGCCGCAAAACCCACAGCGATGCCGCCCACACCACCAAAAGCAAGCACACCCGATATGCTGTAGCCCAGAGACTGCAAGCTGATCAGCACAGCGGTAATAATCACCACGGCTCGCAAAAGCTTGCTCACCGCGTTAACGGTGGTGTAATCCATAGGCTTTTTCATTTTTACCGGAGAGATAAGGATGCTCTCTATTGCCTTTACCGCCCTGAGCAAAGTCCAGACAAAGATATAAATGAAGCCGACCTTGAGCACCGTTTCATTGGCTTTGAAGATCTCGGCTGACGAGTAGCGATGGGCGACCTCAGCAGCCCAGTACACACCCTGAAGCCAAACAAACGCTACCACCGGTGAGCGGGCAGCATGAAGCAGTGCGTCATCCCAGATATTTTGAGTTTTGGCGAATCGGCGCTCCAATGCGCCTATGACATGGCCGACAATGTAGGCGATAGTGGCCGTGCCAAATACTAGCGCGAAGACCACAATACCCACACGCCATGCCTCAGACAGCACACCGAAATTCTCGATCCAGCCATTGAGCGTGGACATCATTTCTCCGATCATCGGATTCCTCTAATCAGTGTTATTAATCTGGTTTCAACGGATCGTAACCGGCATACCCGGCCGGGCACAGTCAAACAGTTCAATGACATCGGTATTGCGCATACGGACACAGCCGTGCGAAAGCGCCAGCCCCATGGGCTCTGTGTCGGGAGTGCCATGTATGTATATAAAGCGGCGGAAGGTATCGACACTGTCACCACGATTTTTCCCCGGTTCAAGACCGCATAACCAGAGGATGCGGCTCAGTATCCAGTCGCGGCCCGGGTAGCTGGCGGCAAGTTCCGGTCTATAGATCTCGCCGGTGGGGCGACGGGCACGGAACACGGTATTGGCTGGGAGCCCGGAACCGATCATAGCGCGTATGTAGTGCTCACCTCTCGGGGTGCAACCACTGCCATCCTGCTCACCCACACCATTAAGCGCAGTTGAAACAGGATAACGAACGATTACGCCCCCGCTTGCATCGAGCAGCGCAAGGCTTTGGCCTTCCAGACTGATGTCAATTGAACAGGCACTGCGGCTGTGGTGGGTCACAACGGGTCGGACTCCCTCCAGGATACAGGAGGAAGCCTAACCGAGAGGGTGCAAGTCAGGCAACCGGGATCTTGCTTGATGTGGGAGGAACAAGCAGGGCATCGGGCGCCTGCATGCCAGCTGCAAGGAAGGGAACAAGGCGTGCGGCAATTTCCTGAACCGTGGTTTCTACGCCCAGCTTGTTACGGAGAATGTCCTGAAGGGCATCGCTACTGGACATGGTAAACGCTGTAGCACCGAGCATGAACTGGATGCGCCAGTAACGATCCACAGCCGAGAGCTGAGGCGTGGCCTCCTTTAACAGCCGCATGAAACGGCTGAACGGCTCGCCGTATTCCAGTTCAAGAAACTTGCGCAAATGCCCTTGCGACTGGGTATAAGCCAACCCGAGCAAACGCATGAAAATCGATATACCCTTTTCATTGCGCTGGGGCATGCGAACAGCACTTTCAGTGAGCGCCCAAAGGGTTTGATTCAAAGTTGGTGGGTTACCGTCGCAACGCGCTTCGAGCTCATCAAATGCGTTTTCAAGCGTCGCTGAAAACGGAGTCAAAAAACGAGCAAAGACCGCATGAATCAGCGCATTCTTGGAGCCAAAGTGGTAATTCACAGCGGCCAGGTTTACTCTGGCCTTGCTGGTGATCATGCGCAGTGAAGTCTCTGAAAAGCCACGTTCAGCGAACAGTTCTTCTGCGGCATCAAGAATTCGGTCAACAGTATCTGACTGGGCCATTTTGTTTTCAGTGCCTCTAGCAAACGTCTGTTTGAAACATACGTTTGACGCACATCTATGTCAAGCCCGGCTCTCAGGCTCCGCAACCGCCTTTTGCCAACCGCGGTCGATGGCTTCCTGATTACCTTCGAAAAACGCCGCCTGAACCCTCCCGTATGCCTTTTCCGCTTCAAGAAGATAAATCAGATAGAGCCTTATATGTTCCCGGCGGGACAAAGCCCGGGGCAGAACTTTCTGTTCCGACAAGCGAAGAAGACGACTGAACCGGCTATTTTTCAGGGCGGGATTAAAGTCTGCCATACGGGCGCACTGCCAGATCAGCCCCTCTTTGCCCTCAAGGTGTTCTGCGTGCTTCCGTGCATCCCGCATCATGCGTTGGCGCTTTATCAGCAAATCCAGACAGGAAGGCTCCGCAGTGTAAATCCGGCGCACGGCTGGAATACCCAAAAGCAGAATAATAACAAATGCACCAAACCCGCCCCCGGCAATCCAGGCGGGCACAAAACCTGTCAACCCACTGAGAAATACGGTGGCCGCCACTAGCGCACTGAACACCCAAAGATCACGGCTGCGGCGTGCTGAAGCAACACTGAAGTTATCAGGCCAGTCGTTCATTGCCAACAGATCGAAGTCCATCAGCAAAACACGATCACACTGGCGCAAAGTCAGTCTCAGCGCTCGCTGACGGGATTCCGTCTGCACCGGCCCTGCATCTTCAGTCGCCTCAACACTGTCCAACGACTCAGTACCGGGCTGAGCACCACCAACCCCGGTGGTCGTAACGTCCTCGTTTTGAGACGAAGGTACAGGGACAGACTTGATTGCCAAGCTTGCATCTGGCTGGGCAGGTACGGGGTCAGCCGACCGCCCAGGGCGCAGTACAGCACCCTGTGCGGCTCCTTTTATAGCTTCTGCGGTATCCTGATTCTGGGCCATGGCAGTCTGTCCAATGCGTTCTGGAGCCTCTGTAAAAGAATCTGTCAGAAATTGTATCGGCAGTCTTGCTCAAATCTTGAATCGTGACTTTCACCATAGCATTTTCCACCCCCCAAGCTTGGCAACAGCAACCTTGCTCGCTATCCTTCCCATCCGTTATTGCTTCCTATATAGGCCTGCTTATGTTCACCGGTATTGTTCAGGGTATTGCTGTTGTTGAAGGTGTCACCGCTGCCACGGGGCTGAGTACCTTTGCAATCCGTTTGCCGGATAGTAAAACAGAAGGCGTGAACATTGGCGCGTCGGTCGCTATCAATGGCACCTGCCTTACGGTTACGCGCCAGGCCGGTAACACACTGTTTTTTGACGCCATGCAGGAAACCCTGAGACGGACAACACTCGGCGGTCTGGTACCCGGAGATGCGGTCAACTTTGAAAGGGCAGCGCGGATCGGAGATGAAATTGGCGGCCATTTGCTCTCAGGACACATACACACAACCGCAAACGTGGTTGAGATACTGCGCCCGGAAAACAATGTGACTATCTGGTTTGAGGTTCCGGATCAATGGGCTCGGTACATTTTCCCGAAAGGCTATATTGCGATCAACGGCGCCAGCCTGACCATTGGTCAAGTGGACGGAAACCGGTTCAACATACACCTGATTCCGGAAACCTTGCGGGCCACAACCTTCGGCGCAATAGAAGAAGGCACGAAGGTGAACATCGAAATCGACAGCCAGACACAAACCATTGTCGACACACTGGCGCGACTGGGTTACGACCGCCCTGCTTCGCCCCGGTAAAAAAAGACTCGGTGTTCAGCCGCGCCAGGCTTCGAAGACGACAAACTTGGGGCTGGCATCCAACTGGCGGACATGCGGGAAGAATCGCTGCAAGCTCCGGTGGTAACCAAGGTGCCGGTTCCCCACCATAATCAGGCGGCCGGTTTCAGACAAACTCTGTGACGCCTGCTCAAATAGCCTCAAGGCGATATCGTCACCCACGACTCCACCTTCATGGAACGGTGGGTTTAACAGGATAAGCTCAAACGGGCTTTTGTCACCGCAAATACCATCCGCGTGCATGAACAAAGTCTTGGCGTCGGGGAATGCCGCTTCTGCGTTACGCTGGGCACTCAGAATTGCCTGGCTGGATACGTCACTGAAGATCATCTCGATATCCGGCTGTACAGCCAACGCGCTCAGGCCGAGAACGCCGTTACCACAGGCCAGGTCCAGCACCAGGGCATCGGGGGCACAAGGTTTCAATACAGACTTGAGATGGGGCAGCATCAACCGCGTACCAATATCCAGTTTCTCCCGCGCAAAGACGGCAGGCATGGCATCAACGCGTACGTCTCTATGCTCCAACCCGCCCGCCAGCCGGCTTTGCAATTCAAGCTCCAACCCGTAGCCCTTCCAGGTACCAGGCCAGCCGTCCAGCGTGGCCTCACCGCGGCCACAGGTCATCATGCGGGCTTTTTTTACCGCACGGCTCACGTTCTGAACCTCCACCACTCCGGCAAACACATCGACGCTGCGATCTGGCAGATGTTTGATCATTCCTGCGGCCAGTATTATCCCATCTGGCTTGAGCGCGCCATTGGCCCAGCGTAGCAGCCAGGCCAGATAGTCGGCTGCCCGGGGAACCCTCAGCAGGATCAGGTCATAAGCACCAACGGGAGGCTGCAGCCAACTGTATATCTGCTCCGGTGCCACAGTGCCCCGGTTCTGCCTCGCATTCACCGCCAGTGCATCGTTGAGCTGAGCCCCGTCGGCAACCACATCCGGCGCAAACCGGGACAAACCCAGCGTCAATGCGCCGTACTGGTCATCCACCACCAATACCCGGGTGTCAGGCGCTGCTTCCATAAGGATGTACGCCTCCTGCAAGAGTAATTCATCAGCAGCACTCCAGGCGCGCAGGTTCGGGTCGTCGGTGCCAGGGCGGCTCAAAATCAGGCTACCAGCAGGAAAATCCAGCACAGCGGTTGTCATATCAGGCATCCAGGGGGAATTCGTGTAAAACATGCCATTTTAGGCTGATTACTCTAGAAAATAACCCTATTGTTCGGTTTGTTCACTTTAAGGAGGTTCTGATTGGCAGGGCTGTCCTTAGACACTTTCGCGGTTAGCTCCGTTTTTTCCGGAAGCGAACCTTTTGCCCCTCACCCCAGGGGCTTTTTTCGTTATTGCCCCCGGAAAGCACGGTAAACGGTAAAACGCCCATCTTCCCGTAAGCGCTCGACGCGCCCAACGTGCCGTTTGATCAGGGCCTCATAAGGCAGAAAACTGTTCGCCACAAGGCGCAACTCGCCACCGGGCTGCAAGTGCCGCTTCACGTCCTGAAGGAACTGCTCAGTCATGGACGTATCGGTTTTTACACCGGTATGGAAGGGGGGATTGCTGATAATCGCGGGCCAGAGGCCATCAATACCCGCGAGTCCGTCCGAGGCGAAAATGGTGCCGGTGGCACTGTTACTCTGGTAGGTTTCCCGCGCGCAAATAACTGCCTGGGACTGGACATCCACACCATCAATACTGGCAACAGGCGTTTCCCTCGCTGCCTGGCAGGCTTGAATCCAGGCACCTATAATGCCGGAACCACAGGCAAAATCCAGCAAACGGTCAGCGCGAACCGGCTGTTCAGCAAGGGTTTCCAGCAACATTCGAGTTCCATTATCCAAACCATCCTGGCTGAAGATCCCTGGAAGACCGGCAACGTCAATGGATACTCCCGAACACTCGATTCTGCTCCAGCCCAGCCAGTCCTGAACCCGAAACCCGGGCGCCGACTCAATCGCTTCTGCACACCAGACCTGGCAGTGGCGAGCACTGTCGACCTTGGAAGCCTGCGGGGCAGTCGCTTTAAGCTGTTTGATGGCGCCGGCAATACCTTCCTTTTTTTCGCCGACCAGTATCAATCGAGCATTGTCTACTGCCAGCGAGCGCGCCAAAGCCAAGCGCATCTCCAGCTCCGCGCGAGCTTTGGGCAAAAACACCACAACGCTGTCGTAGCTATTATCAGCTAGCGCCCGGTCGTCATAACCAAAGCAGGCCTGCCAGCTTTCATGGTGCTCGAGCGCACGGAAAACACCCGCGTGCTCGCTCATGGCAAGGCCGCTAACCGAAAGTTCTGGCAGCAGATGTGACGATGCAACCCCCAACAAGGCCAGCCGACCGGATAACAGGTGCTGGTTTTTAAGCAGCGCCTGATGGGAATTAGGTAAGCCGGAGCCAGTTATACTCTGCATGGGTTGGCCAGATAAAACCTGTATGGATTGGAGTGCGCCGTTTTGCGGTGAAAACTAGACTTTTTTCTGACGACCAGAACGCACAGGGCGCAATACCAGCTCATCCAGACTGGTCTGTTTGATCTGCTCCCAGTCTTCAGCCCCGGAAACTGACAAGCCCATATCCCGGAGTATGCCATCTGCCAGATCGTATACGAAGCCGTGAATATTCAGCCGCTGGCCGCGCTTCCAGGCTTCCTGAACAATGCTGTTCTGACACACATGCCCTACCTGCTCAATAACATTCAGCTCACACAGCCGATCAGCCTGATCAAGCTCATTGTTACAGGCATTCAGTACGGACTGGTGGCGATCCCGCACATCCTGTACATGCCTTAGCCAGTTACTGATCAGGCCAAAACCCTCATTACGCAGAGCAGTCCGGATGCCACCGCAGCCGTAATGACCAACCACAAGAACATGCTTGACCTTCAGCACCTCTACGGCGAACTGCAAAACGGACAGGCAGTTGAAATCTGTGTGAACCACTACGTTAGCGACGTTCCGGTGCACAAAAAGCTCGCCTGGAGGCATATCAACAATCTGGTTGGCCGGCACTCGGCTATCGGCACAGCCAATCCACAAGTATTCCGGCGCCTGCTGATTTGACAGACGGTGAAAGAACTGTGGATCTTCGGCTTTGATGCCCTCAGCCCAGGCCCGGTTTTTTTCAAGAAGATGGTCTAGTTGACCCATTAACAGACTCCATTTCGTGGTTCCCGGTCACGATTGAACGGGAATCCCGGCTTCAACACAATACTCAGTTTGTCTGAATCATGTCATTACGCCTGTTCAGGCTGGCTGTCACCGTGGGGCTGATGCAGCGTACTTTGCGCCAGATCCAGCAGTTCGCGCAAGGCAACCGAGAACATGGCGTACTCAGGTTCCCGCACCCCTTTGAGCTCCAGCAGCATCGATTTCCAACGGCCGATCATGTGCTCGTGTCGCAGCAGCCAGCCGTCCACGCAAGCAGGCACGTCTTCAGGCTTCTCAGCCAGATTCAGCACGCCTGTCGTCAGTGCGCGCTGCTGCCAATCCAGATCTTCGCGGAAGCTCTCACGCGCCAGCGCCTGCCAGTGCGAGGCCGGCTTGAGCTTGGCAATTGCGCTGGCGAACCAGTTCAGATCCAACCGATCTCCCAGTTCATAATAGAGGTTCGCAACCGTTTTAAGGGGCATATCGGTGACTTTCTGAGCCTCTATGATGCCAAGCGACGAATACAGGTAGCCGGTCCCGGACACCACAGAAGCCAGCTCAGCCGGCAGCCCTGCACCAACCAGTTCTTCATTGCGCTTTTCCCAACCGGTGCGGGCCTGATCTCCCAGATAATCCGGCAGGCCTGAGGTGATCGCCCAAACACTGTCAGCAAAACGCTCCATGTGGTTCTGGATGCTGAGTTCTGCCCGGCGGTTACGTAACAACCAGCGTACAGACCGGCGCATCAGGCGCATAAGATCCTGCATAAGCTCCACCTGCAGCTGTGCCGGTATGTGAAAATCGAGATCTTCGATCTTGTCCCACCAGTTATCAATCCGGAAAACGTCCCGGGTGATCAGCCACGCCAGCGCAATGGATGCGGCATCTGCACCAGTGGACTGGTTCAATCGTTCAACAAAGGTAATGCCCATGTGGTTAACCATATCGTTGGCAACCTGTGTGGCAATAATTTCCCTTCGCAGCTGGTGCTCACCGAGCTCCTTTGAGAATTTCTGAGTCAGATCCCGGGGGAACACCTTGTACATTTCACGGGCAAGCAGCGGATCGTCTGGCAAGGTGCTGTCTATCAGAGTCTGCTTCAAATCACCTTTGACGTAGGAAATCAGAACCGACAGCTCAGGCCTGGTCAGCCCCTTCTTGTTCAGTTTGCGTTCAGACAGGGTTTCATCATCCGGCAGGAACTCCAGAGTCCGGTTGAGCTTGCCTTCACTTTCAAAGGTATTCATCAGCCTGCGGTATTCTTCAAGGCGCGTTGCTGCGTCTTCGTTGGCAATACTGATCGCCTGCGTCTGTCGGTAGTTGTTCTTGAGAACCAGCGCAGCCACGTCATCCGTCATTTCTTCCAACATGACGTTGCGCTGTTTGGAGGTCAGATCTCCCATGGCAACAGCACGGTTGAGCAGGATTTTCATATTAACTTCATGATCCGAGCAATCGACACCGCCGGAGTTATCAATAAAGTCCGTATTCAACCGCCCGCCCTTCAAGGCATAGTCAATGCGTCCCAACTGGGTCATGCCCAGATTGCCGCCCTCACCTACAATCTTGCAGCGCAGCTCTCCACCGTTAATTCGCAGGCCGTCGTTAGCTTTGTCGCCGACGTCGCTGTGGGATTCGCTGCTGCCCTTGACGTATGTGCCAATACCACCGATCCAGAGCAAATCAACCTGAGCTTTCAGAATGTGGGAGATCAGCATGTTCGGGGGTACCCGGTCAGAATTGATACCCAACAACTTCTTGATCTCCGGGCTCAGCGGTATGGATTTCGTGTTGCGATTAAACACACCTCCGCCTTTGGATATCAGCTTGGTGTCGTAATCGGTCCAGGCCGAACGGGGCTTCTCGAACAGCCGTTTGCGCTCCTTGTAGCTCTTGGCCGCATCCGGTGACGGATCAACAAAGATGTGGACATGGTTGAACGCAGCCACCAGTCGGGTTTTTTCGGAACTCAGCAGGCCGTTCCCGAAAACGTCCCCCGCCATATCGCCAATGCCAATAGCAGTAAACTCGTCCTCCGCCGGGTTAACACCCAGTTCGCGGAAGTGACGCTCAACAGAAACCCAGGCGCCCCGAGCGGTAATGGCCATTTTCTTGTGGTCGTAGCCATTGCTGCCGCCAGAGGCAAATGCGTCGCCCATCCAGAAGTTGTATTCCGCAGCAAGACCATTAGCGATATCAGAAAATGTGGCTGTACCTTTGTCGGCTGCAACAACCAGATAGTGATCGTCTGAATCATGGCGAACCACGCGCTCGGGCGGCTGGATGCCGGCGTCTACCAGGTTGTCGGTAATGTCGAGCAGGCCCCGGATAAATGTCTTGTAGGCCGCAATG
>TARA_R110001606_G_scaffold82341_3_pt1 | contig 15058 bp, 10 predicted proteins | sample TARA_R110001606 | Tara Oceans TARA_R110001606 (sample SAMEA4398315) | marine metagenome | biome: Polar Biome; feature: [SRF] surface water layer (ENVO:00010504); material: water (ENVO:00002006), including particulate matter (ENVO:01000060) such as... | depth 5 m | reverse complement strand
TTTTTTTTGAATTGAAACACGTACACTCAAAAAAATATTAAAAGCTAAATTAGTATTTTAGCAATAAAACAATGTTATTTTTAAACGATGGTCAATTTTATAAACGTTTTTTATTTATTTTTGATTAAGTTATAGTATATTACCCAATAAGTTATATAAATTGATTAAAACTAAATACTTAATTGAAAACATAAAAATTTATAATGGAAAGTTTGAATAATACTGATGATTCTTCAAAAAAAAAGAACTCTGGTAACTCTGGTATTTGGTGGCATAAGAATAATTTAGGACCACTAAAAAAACTACCTTATATCATGCAATTTGGCTGCATGAAATTTTCTAAAGTTAGAATGGATGAAACTATGCTACCTCATTTAAATGATGGCATAGAAATACATTTTGTTAACAGTGGTAAATATAAATGGGTTGTAGATGAAAATGAAATAGAACTTTTACCAGAGAGTTTATCAATTACTACACCATGGCAATTAAATGGCAGTTCTACAGGTAAAATGGATATTGGTAAAATAAATTGGATTGTTATAAAACCAGAAGAGTTTGATCTTAAGAAACCTTTAAAACTTGGTTCTTGGTCTAAATTAACAAAAGAGTTTCAAGAAAATCTTGGAACAATGATGATTAACGAAAACACCTTAGTTTTAGAAAAAACAAAGGTTTTTAAAAAATATTTTGTCGAACTGCAAAACGAATTACTAAATCAAGAAGAAGGTTTTGAAATAATGGTTGGTAATATTATCGAGAATTTTTTTATTGATTTGCACAGACATTTATCTTTTAGAAAACAAAAAACAGATGAAGATGATCATTTTATTGAGAAATTAACCCAACTTGTTACCAATGATTTAAATAAAAAATGGATTATTGATGATTTGGCTTATAAATTTGGAATGGGTAAAACTAAATTTACCTATGAAGTAAAAAAACTAACAGGATATCCTCCAAATAGTTTTATTATCAATTTAAAAATTGAAAAAGCGATTGATTTGATAAAAAACAATAAAGAAATGAATATGTCTGACATCGCCTTTGCTTGCGGATTTTCATCATTACAACATTTTACTTCAACCTTTTCTCAGCGTGTTGGAATAAGTCCGGGAAAGTATAAAAGCTAAAAAAAGCCCCAAAAACCAACTAACATACAAAATAATAAAAGCCTTTACAGAATTGACCATCGTTTAAAAATTACATTGTTTTATTATTATTTAGATAATATTAGCTTAAATTTTAACGTATAAAATGTCAAAAAACGCAATAAGTATTGGAATCATTATTGGAAATCGTGATTTTTTTCCAGATAGTTTAGTAGAAAAAGCAAGAATAGAAATTATAGAAGTTTTTGCAAAATTAACCATAAAACCTATTTTATTAGAAACTACAGACACCAAATTAGGTGGTGTAGAAACCTATAAAGACTCACAAAAATGCGCTGATTTATTCAAAAAACACAGTAACGAATTAGCAGGAGTTTTAGTGCTTTTACCTAATTTTGGAGACGAAAGAGGTGTTGCAGATACTCTAAAATTAGCAAACCTAAATGTACCAGTTTTAATACAAGCATATCCAGATGAATTGTCTAAAATGAATGTGGTAAACCGTAGAGATTCTTGGTGTGGTAAAATATCTGTTTGCAATAATTTATACCAATATGGAATTAAATATTCCTTAACAAGTCAGCATGTTTCCTTTCCTACAGAAGCTGTTTTTCAAAAAGATTTAAAAGATTTTGTTGCTGTTTGTAGAGTTGTAAAAGGATTAAAAAATGTTAGAATTGGTGCAGTGGGCGCAAGACCTGGAGCTTTTAATACAGTTCGTTATTCAGAGAAAATATTACAAAGAAATGGTATAACAGTTACTACTGTAGACTTATCGGAAATTTTAGGAAAAGCGAATAAACTTACAAAAGATGATACATCTGTAAAACAACATTTAGAAAAAATAAATGCCTACGCTTCTAAAGGGAAGACACCAAATGAGGCTATGATTCAAATTGCAAAGTTAGACGTAGTTTTAAATGATTATGTAGAAGAATATGCTTTAGATGCTACAGCAATTCAATGTTGGACATCTTTACAGCAAAATTTTGGTTGTAACGTTTGTACAACTATGAGTATTATGTCAGAAAATATGTTGCCTTCTGCTTGTGAAGTAGATGTTACAGGAACGTTAAGTATGTATGCAATGCAATTGGCTTCTGGCTCTCCAAGTGCTTTGGTAGATTGGAATAATAATTATGCTGAAGACCCAAATAAATGTGTGTTATTTCATTGTGGAAACTGGGCAAAATCCTTTTTACCTGATATTGAAATTAGTAATGCGCCTATTTTAGGAACTTCTGTGGGTATAGAAAATACTTACGGAGCTTTAGATGGAAGAACTCCAGCAATGCCACTTACCTATGGTAGAATTAGCACAGATGACCCAAAAGGCATTATAAAAGCCTATATTGGTGAAGGAGAATTAACAGACGATCCTTTAAAAACTTTTGGAAATAGAGCTGTTGCACAAATTGGAAACTTACAAGGTTTAATGAATCATGTTTGTAGAAATGGTTTTGAACATCATGTAGTTATGAATGCATCAAAAACGGGTTCTATTTTAGAAGAAGCTCTTGGAAATTACATGGGATGGGAATTATACAATCATAAAGCTTAATACATAAAGTAGTTACTTTTATGCTAATTAATAAAATATGACAAATAAAGAATTAAAATTAAAATCGGTTTTTCTTAGAAGAAATCTCCTTAAATATATTTACAAAGCCAAAGCAGGTCATACAGGTGGTAGTTTATCTTGTGTAGATACTTTAAATGTTTTGTACAATCGTGTTTTAAATGTAGATTCAACAAATTTTAGAAATCCAGATAGAGACAGGTACATCCAAAGTAAAGGTCATTGTGTAGAAGCTCTTTTTGTAACCTTGGCAGATAGAGGCTTTTTTCCAGAATCAGATTTAGAAACACTTTGTCAATATCAATCACATTATATAGGTCATCCTACTAAAAAAGTAAATGGCGTAGAACAAAATACTGGTGCTTTAGGACATGGTTTACCAATTTGTGTTGGTGAAGCTATTGCAGCTAAACTAGATGATAAAACGCATAGAATATTTACATTAATAGGTGATGGTGAATTACCAGAAGGTTCTAATTGGGAAGCTTTTTTGGCAGCAGCACATTATAAATTAGACAACTTATATGCAATTTTAGACTATAACAAACAGCAAATTACGGGTAATAATGAAGATGTAATGAATACAAGCTCCGTAAAAGAAAAGCTAGAATCTTTTGGTTGGGCAGTAAAAGAAGTCGATGGTCATAATCTTGAAGAATTAGAGGATGCATTAAACAATGGTCCTTTTATAGATGGAAAACCAAACTTTATAATTGCGCATACTATTAAAGGTAAAGGAGTAAGTTATATGGAAGGGAATATCAAATGGCATCATGGAGTGCCTAGTCCTGAACAATATGAAATTGCAATGAATGAATTAAATGAAGCGGAAGCGTTAATCTAATTAGTATGGAGTTAGACAAAATTGAAGAGAAAAATTTAAAAATGGGAAAAGCAAATCAGGAAATTTTTTCTGAAACCTTGCAGGCATTAGCAGAAAATGATAAAAATATTATTGTTGTTACAAGTGATTCTAGAGGTTCAGGAAAATTAGTTCCTTTTGCACAAAAATACCCAAAACAAATAGTAGAAGTTGGTATTGCAGAACAAAATTTAGTAGGTGTTGCAGCAGGTTTAGCATCCGCAGGAAAAAAAACATTTGCAATTTCTCCTGCATGTTTTTTAAGTGCGCGTGCATTAGAGCAAATTAAAAACGATGTTTGTTATTCTGACAATCCTGTAACATTAGTAGGCATTAGTTCTGGAGTAAGTTATGGTGCATTGGGTACAACACACCATAGTTTACATGATTTTGCTGTTTTAAGAGCCATCAATAATTTAACAATTGTAGCTCCTGCAGATAATTTTGAAACAGCAGAAGCTGTAAAATTAGCAACAAAAACAAAGACACCTATTTACATGCGTTATGGTAAAAAAGCGATGCCTTTTTTAAACGAAAACGACAAAACCTTTGAATTCGGTAAAGGAAGAGTTGTTAAAAAAGGTAACGATTTAACCATAATCGCTTGCGGAGAAACTGTATATCCTGCTTGGTTAGCTGCCAAAAAATTAGAAGAAGAAAAAGGCTTAAAAGCAACTGTTGTAAGTATGCACACCATTAAACCTTTAGACGTACAATTATTAGAAAACTTAGCTGCAAATGGTAAACCAATAATAACAGTTGAAGAACATATGGTTTATGGTGGTTTAGGAGAAGCTTGTGCTGCCTATTTATTTCAAAAAGGATTTAAAAATTCTTTTAAAATAATGGGGATTCCAGATGAATATACTGTTACTGGATCGCAAGTAGAAATTTTTAATCACTATGGAATTTCAGAAGATGGAATTTATAAAACGTGTGTAAACCTAATTAATTCATAGGTTTACTATCAAAAAAACAATTCATGATTCATGTCAAAATCATATATTTTATCTATAGATCAAGGAACTAGTGGTACCAAAGCAATTATTTTTGATGAATTTGGTACTGTAATCATAAAAACTATAGAACCATTAAAATCATACTACCCTACTCCAAGTTTTGTAGAGCAAGATCCACAAGAAATTTATGAATCTGTTATAAAAGCCGTTAAAAATTGTATCAAGAAATTTAATGATTCTTTTCCTGAAGAAAAACATAAAATCGTTTCTTGCGGAATATCAAATCAAAGAGAAACATTTGTACTTTGGGACAAAAACGGCAAACCACTTCATAATGCTGTAGTTTGGCAATGCAAAAGATCTGTTGAAGTTTGTGAGCGTTTAAAAGAAAATAATTTAGAAGAGAACATACAAACAAGTACAGGATTAACTATAGACCCTTATTTTTCTGCAACAAAAGTAATTTGGTTATATGAAAATAACGCTACAGTTAAAAAAGCTATTGATAAAGGTGAAGCCTATTTTGGCACCGTAGATACTTGGTTACTTTATAAGCTTACCAATGGCAGTGTTTTTAAAACGGAATATACAAATGCATCAAGAACTTTATTTTATAATATTTATAATTTAGAATGGGATGCATCACTTTTAAAAGCATTTAATATTGATTCATTAAACTTACCAGAAGTAACTTTTTCTTCAGACTATTTTGGCGATTCCACTTTTGAGAATACGCTTAGTATAGCACTTCCTATAACAGGAATTATTGGTGATTCTCAAGCAGCATTTTTTGGTGAAGAATGTTTTACAAATGGAATGGCAAAAGCTACTTTAGGTACAGGTTCTTCTATACTATGGAATGCTAAAAATTTAAATAAAATAACCGATAATGGCATGCTTACCACAATTGGTTGGAGTTTAGAAGGGCAAGTAAATTATGCTTTAGAAGGTGTTATTGTAAGTTGCGGCTCTACCATAGAGTGGTTAAAAAATCAGTTAGCAATTTTTACTTCTTATGATCAAATTGAACCCATGGCAACATTTTTAGAAACAAATGAAGATGTTTATTTAGTTCCAGCATTTAGCGGAATGGGCGCTCCTTATTGGCAAAAAGAATGGAAAGCTTCTATACATGGTTTAACTTTTGGAACAACCAAAGAGCATCTTGTAAGAGCGGCTTTAGAGTCTATAGCTTTTCAGCTAAAAGATGTCATTTTTTCTATAGAAAAAGAAACAAAAACACAACTAAAAGAATTAAAAGTAAATGGAGGTATTACTGCCAATAAATTTTTGATGCAATTTATAGCAGACTTATTAAAAACACCTATTACGAATATGGGAATTACAGACGTTTCTGCTTGGGGAGCTGCTTTAATTTCTGGTTTAGGAGTAAAATTATGGACTAATATTCATGAAATCCCAAAATTACCTGCTGATAAAATAAAAAAATATCAACCTAATTTAAACTCAGAAAATATTGATAACTCTTATTTAAATTGGGTATCTATTTTAAAAAATAAAATAGCATAAAACTCAATAATACTTGTTGAGTAAAATAATTTGATAGAAATTTTGTTTCTAAAAACATATCTTTAATGATTATGATATCGAATGATTTAAAAATTCTTAACAATCTAAAACTTGATAAGCCTGGAGCTTTCAAGGAATTGTTCGATTTATATTACATACCTTTAAGTACATATGCTTTAAAATATTGCGATTCTTTTTCTTTAGCAGAAGATATCGTTCAAGATTTGTTTATAAAAATTTGGGACGATAAATTGTACTTAAACTTTGAAGAAGCAATAGGTCCATACCTATTCAAATCCATAAAAAACAACACTTTACAAGCAACCAAAAAAAATGCAAAGTATCAATTTTTAGATATAGAAGAGCATGTAAATAAATTGATTCTTGATGAAAATTTAGATGTAAAATATATTGAAAAAGAAAAGAAAAAATTACATCTAGAAATTGAAGCATTACCAAATAAATGTAAAGAAGTGTTTAAAGCTATTGTTTTAGAAAATCTTAAATATAAAGAAGTAGCTTTAAAATTTGGAATTTCAGTAAATACAGTAAAAACACACTATTCTAGAGCTCTCAAACGACTCCGAAATTCCACGGTATTAGTACTTATTTTATTTTTTTTATAAAAAAACTCTTTTTTTGTCACCCATTTTTGGTTTTTCTTTATTATATCAATATAGTACACAATAAAGACAATATAACATATATTTTAAAAATCAAAAATGACCCGTATAAACTCTTATATTTTAAAACTAATTTCTAAGTATATCTCTAAAGAGTTTAACGAAAAAGAGTTTAACGAATTAAAAAAATGGATAAAGCAAGATTCTAAAAACGAAGAGCTTTTTATAAATCATTTAAAAGTTTATAAGAAAAAAAGAAGAACCGAACTTTTAAAGATATTAGATGAAGATATTGCTTGGAAACGGATAGTTTCTAAATTAAAAACGCCACTTAAAAGCATTTCAATTTCTAAAAATTATAATTCCAAAACTAAATTTAGAAAGTTATTTAGAGAAATTCCAAAATACGCTGCTGCAGTACTTTTACTTTTTACAATAGGTTATTTTTATCAAAAAATATATTTAAAAAATGATATAAAACCAGAAGTGCAATCAAAATATATAACACTTCAACTAGAAAACGGAACTACTAAAATTATAAATACAGAAAACTCATCAAAGTTAATAAGTGATAATGGTAAAGTTATTGGTAATCAAAAAGGAAATGAACTTGTATACAATACTGAAGTTGACAAAATAAACGAAAAATTAGTTTACAATACTTTATTTGTTCCTTACGGAAAACGTTTTAAAATTAAATTATCTGATGGCACGCTTGTTCATCTAAATGCAGGATCTTCTTTAAAATACCCAATTAAGTTTTTAAAAGGACAAAAAAGAACGGTTTTTTTAAACGGTGAAGCTTATTTTTCTGTTACTAAAGATCTTAATCATCCATTTATAGTAAATGCAGAAGAATTAAATATTGAAGTTCTTGGAACTGAATTTAATGTATCTTCTTACCCAGAAGATGCTGAATCTAATGTTGTTTTGGTAGAAGGTTCAGTTGGAATGTATAAAATCAACAACACTTTAAATGAAGCAACAATGTTAATTCCTGGAGTAAAAGGAACACTAAATAAAGAAAGTAAAAAAATTAGTACGGAAAAAGTTAACACATTTATTTATACATCCTGGAGAGAAGGTGGTCTTTTCTTTAGAAAGATGACTTTTAAAAATATTGCTAAAAAAATAGAAAGACATTATAATATGAAAATTATTATAAAAAATAAACTTTTAGAAAACGAGATATTTAATGCCAATTTTAATGAAGAACCGATAGAAAATATACTTAGCTATTTTAGTGAAAGTTATAAACTTGAATATAAAATAGAAAACAACAAAATATTTATCAACTAACTTAAAAAACAAAAAATATGAGGAATACTTTTTAATAATTTATATCAAAATTACTTTTTTTTAATTTAAAAATTAAAAATCCGGAAAATGCGCCAACATTTTCCGGGAAATTTAAAGTGACAACTAAAATTTTGTCAATCACCAATTAACATTTTAAAAATATGAAAAAATTTCTTAATAGAAGAGGTAGAAAGTTACCTCATCTAAACTTTGAATTAAAAATGAAATTAACTACTTTATTTGCAGTCGTCTCTTTTTTTAGCATGTTCGCAAATACAGGCTATACACAAACAATTACTTTAAATATAGAAAACACACCTGTATCTCAAATAATAGATGAAATTGAAGCTACAACAGAATATAGGTTTGTTTACAATACAAAATTTGTTGATTTAAAACGTAAAGCTTCTATAAAAGTAAATAAAGAAACTATAGAAAATATTTTAAATGAATTGTTTAAAAATACAAATACTTCTTTTAAAGTTAAAAATACCCAGGTTGTATTAAAAAGTAAAAAAGAAAATCAAACACTACCAATTAATCAAACACCCCACATCAACCTTCAAAACTATGTTATAAAAGGAACTGTAAATGATGAAAATGGAATGCCCATTCTAGGTGCAAGTGTTCTTGAAAAAAATACCACAAATGGAACTGAAACAAATTTTGATGGTAATTTCTCAATTTCGGTTTCAAAGAAAAGCACAACGTTAATAATTTCTTACTTAGGGTATACCACTAAAGAAGTTGCTGTTAATGATGAAAATAATATAAATATTGTATTGAGTGAATCTACTACAGGACTTAATGAAATTGTTGTAATTGGTTTTGGTAGAGTAAAAAAACGAGATTTAACAGGTGCTGTTTCTTCTGTAAAAAGTGAAGATATATCTTTAGCTCCTGTAATTAGCCCAATTGAAGCTATACAAGGTAGAGTTGCTGGTATAGATATTACACGTAATGATGGACGCGCAGGTTCTGGTTTTAACATTCTACTTCGTGGTAACAAATCTTTAACTAGAAATAGTAATCCTATTTATATTATTGACGGAATACAAGGAGATATTAATAGTTTGAATCCAAATGATATTGCTTCTATAGATGTTTTGAAAGACGCTTCTTCTACAGCAATATATGGTATATCTGGTGCTAATGGTGTTATTATTATTACTACCAAAAAAGGAGTTAAAGGTAAAATTCAAGTAGATTTCAACTCATACATAAGTATTAACAGCAATCCATCTTATCCAAGTCCATTACAAGGGGATGCTTGGCTTAAATATCTTGAAGATGGTTATATTGCTTCAAATGGAGTGGCATCACCAAACAGAGATGCCTTACTTACAGGTTGGGGATTATCTCCTGCAAACCTAAATCAATATATTGATGATGGAAAATATGTAGATTGGGCAAATGAAACTTTTAAAACTGGTATACAAAAAAACAACACAATATCAATTAGAGGAGGTAACGATAAAGTTCAAGGTAGTTTCTCTTTAGGCCATAATAAAACAGAAGGTATATATACAGGAGACGATATCAACGTATATACTATGAGAAGTGATGTAAACATCCAAGCAGCAAAGTGGTTAAAATTCGGAATTGTAACTGGTTTAATTTTTAGAGATCAAAATCAAAATAGAAGTCGTGTTAATAAAGCATTTGGTTTAGTTCCTTTAGGTGATATATATGATGAAGATGGAAACATCAATAGATTTCCGATAATGAATGATGTTGAACCAAGTGTACTTGCAAACAATATACCTGGAACGTATTTAAATAATAATAAGACAACAAGAATTACAGCAAACCCTTATGTTGATTTTACTTTTGCTAAAAACCTAACCTTCAGATCAATTTTAGGAGTAAGTTTAGCAAACGGACGCAATGGACAATATGAAAGTGACAAAACATATTTAAAGCTTACAGGAAGTTCTGCTGCAGAAAGAACTGGTGCTTATAATACATCTTTAAGCTACGGATATAACTGGGAAAACATCCTTAATTATGAGACCAATATTGCAAAAGATCATAATATAGGCGCAACATTTATCACATCATACTTATATAATCAAAGCGAATATTCTCAAATTTATGGTGCAGGTTTTACCTCAGATAATAGCTTATGGTATAATTTAAAAGAAGCTCCTTCTCAAATCTTAAATAGTGGTTATAGTATGAGTAAACGCTCTTCTTACGCTGGTAGATTTAATTACAACTACAAAGGTAAATACTTTATTACAGGTTCTGTAAGAACAGATGGTGTATCAGAATTATCAGGAGGAAATAAATGGGATGCATTTCCTGCAGGAGCAGTTGCTTGGAGAGTTTCTGACGAAGATTTTATGACTGATATAAGTTGGGTAAATAATTTAAAATTACGTTTAGGTTATGGAGTTTCTGGAAGCAGAAATGTAGGTGCTTATGCCACACTTTCTGGAGTTACAGGAGGTCCTCAACAATTAGATCTTGGTGGTGGAGAAGTACAAACTTTTATTCCAACAGAAATTGTTGGAAATACAAATTTAGGTTGGGAAAAATCATACAATACAAATATTGGTTTAGATTTTAATTTGGTTAATAATAAAATTAATGGATCTATAGAATATTATAATACAGATTCAAAAAACCTAATATATCCAAGACCTTTACCTTCTACTGTTGGTGGTGTTGGTCCAAAAACATCATTTATACAAGAAGCTAATCTTGCTGCAATGAATAATAAAGGTATAGAATTAACTCTAAACACAAATAATATTGAAACCGATAATTTTAAATGGACTTCTAGTTTAACTTTTGCTAAAAACACAGAAAAAGTAACAGAAGTTAATTTAGGAAATGTAGAAGTTTCAGATTTGGTTTCTCTAAATTTATTTATAGGAAATCAAAGCAGAGTTTTCTACGACTATAATAAAATTGGTATTTGGCAATTAGGTGAAGAAGCAGATGCAGCTGTTTTTGGATTAGAACCAGGAGATGTTAAAATTCAATCGAGTTTAACAAAACAATCTGAAGGCGTTTGGACGAGAAATGTTACAGATGACCAAGGAGTTACAACAGAAGAAACATATACAGCTTCAAACCCTTATACAATAAACGCAAATGAAGATCGCAGAATTATTGGACAAGCAGCACCAGATTGGACTGCTGGTTTACAAAATACGTTTGTATACAAAGCATTTGATTTAAGCATTTTTGCAACAGCAAGATATGGACAAATGATTGAAGGAGAATTATTAGGTTTTATGAGCTATGGAACTCCAAATTTACCAGATAATTATAATTATTGGACGCCAACAAATCCAACAAACGATTTTCCTAGACCTTATATTAATAGAAGTACAAATGCTTCTCAACCTATTCAAGCTCTTAATAATTTAGATGGTTCCTATTTTAAAATTAAAAATATAACACTTGGTTATACGGTTCCTAAACAATTTACAAACAAAATAGGATTAAGCAATTTAAGATTATACGGAACTGTTTACAATTCATTAATTATTGCTAAAAGTCATCTATTAAAAGGATTAGATCCAGAATCTGGAGCTTCTGATTCTTTCCCACTTTATAAACAAGTAGTTTTTGGTTTAAATGTATCATTTTAAAATATTAAGAAAGATGAAAAAAATATTAAATTTAAAAAGAATAACATCAATACTATTTATACTATTGATTACAACTTCTTGCGAATTAGAAGAAGTTAATAGAGAAATACAAGATACAGATTTGGTTTACACTTCTGTAACTGGTTATGAAGGTGTAATTAACTATGCCTACAATAGTCTATATTATTTTTATGGTAAATTAGATGGTATAGGTGCTCAAGAAATGGGGACTGATTTATGGTGGTCTGAATCTTATTTATCACCATATACACAATATGGAAGTGAATTAACAACTACTCAAGGTCAAAACCAAGTATTTTGGCAAGGGTTCTACGCTGCTATCAACTATGCTAACTTAGGTATATATTATGCAGATAAAGTTACAGATTACACAGATGAACAAAGAAATGAAAAAGTAGCAGAGGCTTACTTTATTAGAGGATGGTCCTATTTACAAATTGTAGAACAATATGGTGGTGTTGTTCTTAGAACGTTACCCTCATCTATTGATTCAGAAAAAGAAAATTTTCCTGTTCGTAGTACAGAACTTGAATTTTACGACTTAATCTTAAGCGACTTAGAGTTTGCTGCAAAATACTTACCTGTATCTCAAGGAGCAGAAAAAGGACGTGCTTCTAAAAAAGCAGCACTTGGCATGCTTGCAAAAGCATATCTTCAAAGAACAAGATTAGGTGATGAAGCATTGTATGCTTCTAAAGCATTAAAAGTTGCCAAAGACCTTATAGATAATCAAGCAGCATATGGTTGTGGTCTATGGGAAAGCACTGACACAGAATCTGGATATGCACAGTTATGGGATGGCCCAAATAATAAAAACAATAAAGAGTTTTTGTTCTTAGAATCTATAGACCCAAATGATGAAACTAGAGCAAATCCTGAAGGAAATAATAGAGGTCGTACAAGACAATATTATGAAATGGACTTAAAAAATGTTGGCGCAGAATGGGGAACTACAGAAAAAAACTGTGCTTGGTATGGTAGAGCAAATAGCAACGGTATAAAACCAACAAAGTATTTATTAACGGAAATTTTTACACCAGAAAAAAATCCAGCAGATACTAGATTCCAAAATACTTTTTTTACAGAATATTACAACTCTAGATGGTCTGACTTTAAAATTAGCAGTGAGGTGTTAGCTAAATATGAAAAAGATCCAGCATTAGCGGGTTATGTTATTAAAAATACTGCAGGAACTTATTATAGTGGTGAAGTTTATTATGATGGAAGAACAGTATATAGACCTACAGTAAATGCTTCTGGAAATGTTAATATGGTAGATAACGATTCTGATGGATATCTTGATGGTATCTCTGTTTTTACACCTAATTACCCTATGACTGCTGCAGAAAAATATTCGTTACCATTTCTTATTGCTACACCAGATGAAATGTTTGATTCTAGTGGAAGATGGGTAACAGATGCTTCTTCATCATTAGGTGCTTATTATAAAAAATGCTATCCTTCTTTTAATAAATTCTCATCTATTTATTGGATTTACAATAACCAAAGATGGCTTGGAGATGTACCTATTCTTCGTTTGGGAGATGTTTATTTAATTGCTGCAGAAGCTGCACTTCGTGCTAGTAACGATCAAGCTACAGCTGCTGGATATGTAAATACTTTAAGAAAACGTGCTGCCATTACAAGTAGACAAAATGAAATGATTGTTCCTGTGGGTCAAGTTGATCTTGACTTTATTTTAGCAGAACGTGCAAGAGAACTTACAGGAGAGCAAGTTCGTTGGGAAGATTTAAAAAGATTTGGTAAATTAAATAACACTTATCTCAATAGAACCAACCCAGATATTACAGGTTTTGTAGATGACAAGCATATTGTAAGACCAGTGCCACAATCTTTTCTTGATGCAATTGGTAACGCTAACGAGTTTGGTACAAATGGATATTAAAAATTATCTTTGTTTTAGTTAATCCCCCTTTTTTTTAAAAAGGAATGCGCCTTATTATAGGCGCATTTCTTTTTAAAAAATAAATACTATAAATATAAATTGGTAGAAAGTTCTTAAAAATAAAACAGCATCGTTTTAAAAACTATTTAGTGTACAGAACTTGGTACAGTTTGTTTTTCTCCAATAATTACTTCATTAAAAGTCATATTTTTAGAGTTGGTTAATTTCATGCTATTCTTTGCAGGTTTAATAAAAATATGATCTAAATAAATATTTTCAACTTTAAAATTTGGATAGCCTTCTATAATTCCTTTACCTGTAATAGCTACGTTATTACCGTAAATCATTGGGATATAGTTGTACAGTGATGTCCCTTCCCAACTTGTTAAAACAATAGGATAATCTTTGGGATTTGTGTCAAAAAATAATTTTGCTCCCTCTTCTAAATGTAAGTTAACATTACTCACAAAAGAAATTGGACCATTGATTTTATAGTTTCCTTTAGCAACAATAATTGTACCTCCTTTTTTTTGTAAACAAACTTTCATTGCCTTATCAAAAGCTTTCTTACAATCTTTTAATCCGTTTGCATTTGCACCGAAATTGGTAATATCTATTTTAAAATTAGGGATGATTCGTAAACGAATCTAATTTTCTATAATTTTTATTATTGAATCTTGATTAAGTGTATGTTGAGAAAAGTTAACATAAAAATATAATTAGATACCTCTTTTTCATTTTTTAGTAATTGTAATTAACAAAGTGATATCTAATTATATTGTAGTTTTATTATTAGTTATTCAACTATAATTTTTTGTGTACGCAACATTTGTTTTGTAGCTGCATCTACTATTTTTAAAATAAAAATACCTTTTGCATTAATTTTCACTTGTTTTACAGCATTTGCTTCAATAACTCCCTTTGATATTTGTTTTCCTAAAATATCGTAAACTATAAATTCAGATTTTGAATTGTTATTTGACATTTGAATAGAAAATAAACCTGAACTTGGAATCGGCCATATTTTAATATTATCTACCTCATTTTTATTTACAGATAATGAAATATCATAACCGTTTAAAGTATTTACTTTTCGTGTCATACTATGTCCTTCTGAATCTAAAACAGTAAAATTAAAAGAACCAAAACCAGTTACATTTGGTATAAATGCTACCATATTGTCAGACAAATTTGCTGTTCCATTTACAACATCAGAAATTGTATAAGACACACCATCTGTAAAACCTCTAGAAAGCTTTTGTAAATCGATATTTATTGTTTCTCCAGAAACAGAACTATAATGTGGTTGATTCATCCATTGTAAATAGTAATCTAGGTTTGTATAACCATCCATATTATCATCTGCATTTGTATCAGAAAAATCTCCAGCAGTAGAATTTATATTTGTACCAATAATTGTTTCCCACCAATTTGGCAAACCATCATTATCTGAATCCCAATCTGCAGCTCTTGTTATAAAAGGATAATCTTCATAAGAATAATCATCTGCAGTATCAGGAAAACCTTTTTTATTAGTTCTACTGCCTGTTACAGTGTAAGTT
>TARA_R110001606_G_scaffold272926_1_pt1 | contig 15071 bp, 10 predicted proteins | sample TARA_R110001606 | Tara Oceans TARA_R110001606 (sample SAMEA4398315) | marine metagenome | biome: Polar Biome; feature: [SRF] surface water layer (ENVO:00010504); material: water (ENVO:00002006), including particulate matter (ENVO:01000060) such as... | depth 5 m | reverse complement strand
CAAAACCGCAGGTTGGGGGTTCGATTCCCTCCTGGCCTGCCAGATTTCATTTTCTGGCTACCAAAACAGGATTTAATGATTCATGAGCACCAAGGCTGAGCTTTACGACGACCGCCTAGATATACCCAAGTGGATAGTCGTGGCGATTATTGTTGTCGCCGGGGTTTATGGAAACCATTATTTTGCCGCAGAACCTGTTTTGTATCGTGCCCTGGCACTGGTTGTGCTGGGTTTGGTTGCAGGCTTTGTAGCGCTGCAGACATCCAAAGGCAAGGCTTTTTGGGCGCTCTTGAAAGAGGCGCGCATCGAAATTCGCAAGGTGGTTTGGCCAACCCGTCCGGAAACGACTCAGACAACCCTCATAGTAGTAGCGGTTGTATTGGTGATGGCCCTGGTTTTATGGGGGCTGGATACCTTGCTGGGTTGGATCATTTCTCAGTTCATTGGTTAAGGGTGATCCGTGTCTAAGCGTTGGTACGTAGTGCATGCCTTTTCAGGCTATGAAAAGCACGTCATGCGCTCACTTCAAGAGCGTATCAAGCTGGCCGGAATGGAAGAGCTGTTCGGCGAAATTCTTGTGCCCACCGAAGAAGTGGTGGAGATGCGCAACGGTCAAAAACGTAAAAGCGAGCGCAAGTTCTTCCCTGGCTATGTTCTGGTCCAGATGGAAATGAACGAAGGCAGCTGGCACCTGGTAAAAGATACTACCCGGGTTCTTGGCTTCATTGGTGGTACTGCCGATAAGCCCGCGCCGATTACGGACAAGGAAGCGGATATTATTCTGCGCCGTGTAGCCGAAGGAACCGACAAGCCCAAGCCCAAAACGCTGTTCGAGCCGGGTGAAGTGGTTCGCGTTACCGATGGTCCTTTCGCCGACTTCAATGGTGTGGTGGAAGAAGTGAATTACGAGAAAAGCCGTGTTCAGGTGGCTGTTCTCATTTTTGGTCGTCCTACCCCTGTCGAGCTCGAGTTCGGCCAGGTAGAAAAGGGCTGATAGCCCACGTCCTCCTGAACCCTGCAGCGCCTCTGGCGGTGCGGGGTTTTGTTGTCAGTGTGATGTGTTGAATCGGGGAGCCGCAAGGCGCTACCACCCAACGGAGAAAGAAACATGGCTAAGAAAATCAATGCTTATATCAAGCTACAGGTAAAAGCTGGTCAAGCTAACCCAAGTCCGCCAGTAGGTCCGGCTCTGGGTCAGCACGGCGTAAACATCATGGAATTCTGCAAGGCGTTCAACGCCAAGACCCAGGGCATGGAACCTGGTCTGCCGACTCCTGTGATCATCACTGTTTACAGTGACCGCAGCTTCACGTTTGAAACCAAGAGTACTCCGGCAGCCATTTTGCTGCTGAAGGCTGCTGGTCTGAAAGGCGGCTCAGCTCGCCCGAACACCCAGAAAGTAGGCACTGTTACCCGTGCTCAACTGGAAGAGATCGCCACTACCAAGAAGGCGGATCTGACAGCTGCCGACATGGACGCCGCTGTGCGTACCATCGCCGGTTCCGCGCGTAGCATGGGCATTACTGTGGAGGGTGTGTAAATGGCTAAGTTGAGCAAGCGTCAAAAGGCAATCAACGAGAAAGTGCAGGCAAACAAGGTTTACGCCTTTGAAGATGCCGCATCTCTGTTGGCTGAAGTTTCAAGCGTCAAGTTCGTTGAGTCCGTTGATGTGTCCGTCAATCTCGGCGTCGATCCGCGTAAATCTGATCAGGTTGTACGTGGTGCCACATTGCTGCCCCACGGCACAGGCAAGACCGTACGCGTAGCCGTGTTCACCCAGGGCGCCAATGCTGAAGCTGCTATTGCAGCCGGTGCTGACAAGGTGGGCATGGATGATCTGGCCGCTGAAATGAAAGCTGGCGACCTGAACTACGACGTCGTGATTGCATCTCCTGATGCGATGCGCGTTGTTGGTCAGTTGGGTCAACTGCTCGGTCCACGTGGTCTGATGCCGAACCCCAAAGTCGGTACCGTTGCTGCTGACGTTGGTACCGCGGTAAAGAATGCCAAGGCTGGTCAGGTTCGTTACCGTACTGACAAGAACGGCATCATCCATTGCTCGGTTGGCAAGGTCGGTTTTGATGCGGTCAAGCTGAAGGAAAACGTTGAAGCCCTGATTGCTGACCTGAAAAAGGCCAAGCCGTCTACTTCCAAGGGTGTCTACCTGCAGCGCGTGACCCTGAGCACGACCATGGGCCCAGGTCTGTATATCGACCACGCTTCCCTGACTATCTGATTTAAGGCGCTTTGCCTTTTTGGTAAAGCGCTACTTTTTGGGGTCCCTGCCATCGCGGGGGCTATCCAAGACCGTAGGTGGCGCAAGCCTCAAAACGGAGAATTTATTCTCCCAGCCTACGCAGATGGTGCTCCCGATTCAGTGCAGGCTGGATCAGACACCAATACACGTCGCCCTCGGGCGATCAATGGTAAATCCAGGAGTAAAACCCGTGGCAATTAAGCTCGAAGACAAGAAAGCCATCGTCGCTGAAGTCAACGAAGCTGCCAAAGGTGCGCTCTCCGCTGTTGTGGCTGATGCCCGCGGTGTGAGCGTTGCTGCTATGACTGGTCTGCGCAGAGATGCGCGCGAAGCCGGTGTGACCGTACGCGTTGTGCGTAACACACTGATGCGTCGCGCTGTTGAAGGAACTCAGTACGAGTGCCTCAACGACGTCTTTACAGGTCCGACTCTTATCGCTTTCTCACACGAACATCCCGGTGCAGCTGCCCGTTTGTTCAAAGAGTTTGCCAAGAGTCAGAGCGCATTCGAGATCAAGGCCGCAGCCTTTGAAGGCAACTTCCTTGAAGCTTCACAGATCGACATTCTGGCTACGCTGCCGACTTACGACGAGGCTATAAGCCAGCTGATGAGCGTGATTCAAGGCGCTACCAGCAAGTTCGTTCGTACCTTGGCTGCAGTTCGCGATCAAAAGGAAGCAGAGGCTGCCTGATAGGTATCCAACGCTCTTTTTTTCGCACACCCTATTTTGACGGCGTTCGCGCCGTCCACCAATACAGGAATTTGAGTCATGGCTCTGACCAACGAAGATATCATCAACGCCGTTTCCGACATGTCAGTTATGCAAGTTGTTGAACTGATCCAGGCAATGGAAGAGAAGTTCGGCGTATCTGCTGCTGCTGCCGCTGGCCCAGCTGCTGGCCCGGCTGCCGCTGTTGCCGAGGAACAAACCGAGTTCAACGTCGTTCTGACCGAAACCGGTGAGAAGAAAGTAAACGTGATCAAGGCAGTTCGTGAACTGACCGGCCTGGGCCTGAAAGAAGCCAAGGCACTGGTTGATGGCGCTCCTGGCACCATCAAGGAAGGCGTATCCAAGGACGAGGCAGAAGCTGCCAAGAAGACTCTGGAAGAAGCCGGCGCCAAGGTTGAGCTCAAGTAAGCTTGTGCGACCTTGTGTCGACAGTCTGATTTAACGGTCAGATTGATGGCTGGTGGCCTGTGTGCCACCGGCCTTTTTCCGTTCTAGTTCGCTTCTGTGAAGTAACTGGCGGAAAGGCACCCCGAGGGGTGAGCAAGACGTAGGACTTGCAAGCATTTTCTGGCTTTCCCCGCAGGGGAGGGCCAATCAAGCAGGTGACCAAGCTGGGGAACGCTGATGGCTTACTCATATACTGAGAAAAAACGTATCCGCAAGGACTTTGGCAAACTGCCGCATGTGATGGATGTGCCCTATCTGCTGGCGATTCAGCTGGATTCCTACCGGGAATTCCTGCAATCGGACATGCCGAAGGAGCAGGTTCGTGATATCGGTCTGCATGCGGCCTTCAAATCTGTGTTCCCCATTATCAGCTATTCCGGTAATGCGGCACTCGAATATGTCGGTTATCGTCTGGGCGATCCTGCCTTTGACGTCAAGGAATGTGTCTCTCGTGGCGTGACCTACGCGGTCCCGCTACGCGTGAAAGTGCGCCTGATCATCTTTGATCGTGAGTCTTCGAACAAGGCGATCAAGGATATCAAGGAGCAGGAAGTCTACATGGGGGAAATCCCCCTGATGACCGAAAACGGTACCTTCGTAATCAACGGTACCGAGCGTGTTATCGTCTCCCAGCTGCATCGCAGCCCGGGTGTGTTCTTCGACCACGATCGTGGCAAGACGCATAGCTCCGGTAAGCTGCTGTACTCGGCCCGCGTGATTCCTTACCGTGGTTCCTGGCTGGACTTTGAATTCGATCCCAAGGATGCGGTCTTCGTCCGTATCGACCGTCGTCGCAAGTTGCCCGCGTCCGTACTGCTGCGCGCACTGGGCTATCAGACAGACGAAATCCTGGATATCTTCTACGACACCAACGTGTTCGAAGTGAAGGGTGAAAACCTGCAGCTTGAGCTCGTGCCCCAGCGTCTGCGTGGCGAAATCGCTACCTTTGACATCAAGGATGACAAGGGCAAGGTCATTGTCGAGAAAGGCCGTCGTATTACTGCACGGCACATCAACCAGCTTGAGAAAGCCGGTATCGACAGTCTGGAAGTGCCTTTCGACTACATTCTTGGTCGTACCATTGCCAAGCCGATCGTTCATCCAGCGACCGGCGAGATCATTGTCGAATGTAACGTAGAGATTACTGCAGACCTGATCGTCAAGTTGGAGAAAGCGGAAGTAGCCCGTCTCGAAACGTTGTACACCAACGATATCGACTGTGGTCCGTTTATTTCCGACACATTGCGCATCGATGGCACCACCACCCAGCTCGAAGCATTGGTGGAAATCTACCGCATGATGCGTCCCGGCGAGCCGCCGACCAAGGATGCTGCAGAGACCCTTTTCGGTAATCTGTTCTTCAGTAGCGATCGTTACGATCTGTCGGCTGTTGGCCGTATGAAGTTCAACCGCCGCATTGGCCGCGACGAGATCGAAGGCGCCGGCGTGTTGAGCAAGGAAGACATCATTGAGGTCCTCAAGACCCTGGTGAACATCCGTAACGGCAAGGGCGTAGTTGACGACATCGATCACCTGGGTAACCGCCGTGTGCGCTCCGTTGGTGAGATGGCCGAAAACCAGTTCCGTGTTGGCCTGGTGCGCGTTGAGCGTGCGGTCAAGGAACGCTTGTCCATGGCCGAAAGCGAAGGCTTGATGCCGCAGGATCTGATCAATGCCAAGCCGGTTGCGGCGGCGGTGAAAGAGTTCTTCGGTTCAAGCCAGCTGTCCCAGTTCATGGACCAGAACAACCCGCTATCAGAGATTACCCACAAGCGCCGTGTTTCGGCACTTGGGCCGGGCGGTCTGACCCGTGAGCGTGCTGGCTTCGAAGTCCGCGACGTACACCCGACTCACTATGGTCGCGTATGTCCGATCGAGACGCCGGAAGGCCCGAACATCGGTCTGATCAACTCGCTTGCTACCTATGCTCGTACCAACAAGTACGGCTTCCTCGAAAGCCCGTATCGTCGAGTGCGTGATGCTCAGGTAACTGACGAGATTATTTTCCTGTCAGCGATCGAAGAATCCGATCACGTTATCGCCCAGGCTAGCGCCAAGGTCGAAGACGGTAAGCTGACTGATGATCTGGTAGCTGTGCGTCACCAGAATGAATTTACCGTCAAGGCGCCGCATGAAGTGACGCTGATGGACGTTTCTCCGCGCCAGGTAGTATCGGTTGCGGCATCGTTGATCCCGTTCCTCGAGCACGACGACGCCAACCGAGCCTTGATGGGCTCGAACATGCAGCGTCAGGCCGTGCCCACCCTGCGTGCTGAGAAGCCGCTGGTTGGTACTGGTATGGAGCGCAACGTGGCGCGTGACTCGGGTGTGTGTGTTACTGCACGCCGTGGTGGTGTCATTGATTCCGTCGATGCCAGCCGTATCGTAGTGCGTGTTGCTGACGACGAGATTGAAGCTGGTGAAGCCGGCGTCGATATCTACGCGATGACCAAGTACACCCGGTCGAACCAGAACACCTGTATTAACCAGCGTCCGTTGGTTAAGAAAGGTGATGTGATTGTGCGCAATGACATCCTCGCCGACGGTTCTTCCGTCGATATGGGTGAGCTGGCCCTGGGTCAGAACATGCGCGTCGCGTTCATGCCCTGGAACGGCTACAACTTCGAAGACTCGATTCTGGTCTCCGAGCGTGTAGTGCAGGAAGACCGCTTCACCACCATCCACATTCAGGAACTGACCTGTGTGTCCCGCGACACCAAGCTGGGGCCGGAGGAAATCACCTCCGACATCCCCAACGTAGGTGAGTCGGCACTGGGTAAGCTGGACGAGGCGGGTGTGGTTTATGTCGGCGCCGAAGTGGGCCCTGGCGACATTCTGGTCGGCAAGGTCACACCCAAGGGTGAAACCCAGTTAACGCCTGAGGAGAAGCTCTTGCGAGCCATCTTCGGTGAGAAGGCGTCTGACGTTAAGGACACTTCCCTGCGCGTGCCGACTGGCACCAAGGGTACTGTCATTGATGTTCAGGTCTTCATCCGTGACGGCGTCGAGCGCGACTCCCGCGCCCTGGCGATTGAAAAAGAACAGCTGGACGAGATCCGCAAGGATCTGCAGGAAGAGTTCCGTATCGTTGAAGTGGCCACCTTTGAGCGCTTGCGCGCGGCACTGGTCGGTCAGTCGGTAGAAGGCGGGGCGGGCCTGAAGAAGGGCGCCAAGCTGACCGATGAAACCCTGGACGGCATCGAGCACGGCCAATGGTTCAAGCTGCGCATGAGCGAAGACAGCCTGAACGAGCAGCTGGAAATGGCGCAGGCTTATCTGTCTGATCGCCGCAAAGTGCTGGACGACAAGTTCGAAGACAAGAAGCGCAAGCTGCAGCAGGGCGATGACCTGGCGCCGGGCGTACTGAAGATCGTCAAGGTCTACCTGGCTATCAAGCGTCGCATCCAGCCGGGTGACAAGATGGCTGGTCGTCACGGTAACAAGGGTGTTATCTCGGTCATCATGCCGATTGAAGATATGCCCCATGACGAGTACGGCACGCCTGTCGATATCGTGTTGAACCCGCTGGGTGTACCTTCGCGGATGAACGTTGGTCAGATTCTCGAAACGCACCTGGGCCTCGCAGCCAAGGGGTTGGGCGAGAAGATCAATCGCATGCTGGAAGATCAGCGCAAGGTTGCCGAGCTGCGTGAATTCCTCGACGAGATCTACAACAAGGTCGGCGGCCGCCAGGAAAAACTGGAAGAGCTGAGCGACAAGGAGATCATCGAGCTGGCGAACAACCTGCGTGGTGGCGTGCCCATGGCGACTGCCGTATTCGACGGCGCCAAGGAGCACGAGATCAAGCACATGTTGCGTTTGGCTGATCTGCCCGACACCGGACAGATGAAGCTGATCGATGGTCGTACCGGTAACAGCTTTGATCGCCCGGTTACGGTCGGCTACATGTACATGCTGAAACTGAACCACCTGGTCGACGACAAGATGCACGCCCGTTCCACCGGTTCGTACAGTCTGGTAACACAGCAGCCGTTGGGTGGTAAGGCGCAGTTTGGTGGTCAGCGTTTCGGTGAGATGGAGGTTTGGGCCCTTGAAGCATACGGCGCAGCCTACACCTTGCAGGAAATGTTGACTGTGAAGTCGGACGACGTGAACGGCCGTACCAAGATGTATAAAAACATCGTGGACGGGGATCACCGGATGGAGGCGGGCATGCCTGAATCCTTCAACGTGTTGATCAAGGAAATCCGTTCGCTGGGTATCGATATCGAACTGGAATCCGAGTAACCACCAACTGCCCATGTCTCGGGCGGACATGTTCCGCCCTTGAGACACTGCGAGGAGTATAGGCCTTGAAAGATCTACTGAACCTGCTCAAGTCCCAGGGACAGATCGAAGAGTTCGATTCGCTGCGAATCGGCTTGGCGTCACCGGAGATGATCCGGTCCTGGTCATATGGCGAAGTCAAAAAGCCGGAAACCATCAACTACCGTACGTTCAAGCCTGAGCGTGACGGCCTTTTCTGCGCCAAGATCTTTGGCCCAGTGAAGGACTATGAGTGCCTGTGCGGTAAGTACAAGCGTCTCAAGCACCGTGGTGTGATCTGTGAGAAGTGCGGCGTGGAAGTGGCCCTGGCCAAAGTCCGTCGCGAGCGTATGGGTCACATCGAGCTGGCTTCGCCGGTTGCTCATATCTGGTTCCTCAAGTCGCTTCCTTCCCGGATCGGCCTGCTGCTGGACATGACCCTGCGCGATATCGAGCGTGTGCTGTATTTCGAATCCTATCTGGTTATCGAGCCGGGCATGACGACTCTCGAGAAGGGTCAACTGCTCAACGATGAACAGTACTTCGAAGCGCTGGAAGAGTTCGGCGATGACTTTGATGCCCGTATGGGTGCCGAGGCCATTTTCGAGCTGCTGACTGCGATGGATCTGGTCCACGAGATCGCGGTACTGCGTGAAGAAATCCCGCAGACCACCTCCGAAACCAAGATCAAGAAGCTGTCCAAGCGCTTGAAGCTAATGGAAGCTTTCCACGGATCGGGGAACAAGCCCGAGTGGATGGTCATGACCGTGCTTCCCGTGTTGCCGCCGGATTTGCGTCCGCTGGTACCTCTGGACGGTGGTCGCTTTGCGACCTCGGATCTGAACGATCTGTACCGCCGTGTGATCAACCGTAACAACCGTCTCAAGCGTCTGCTGGATCTGTCTGCGCCCGATATCATCGTGCGTAACGAGAAGCGCATGCTGCAGGAATCGGTTGACGCGTTGCTGGACAACGGTCGTCGTGGCCGTGCCATCACTGGTACCAACAAGCGTCCGTTGAAGTCCCTTGCCGACATGATCAAGGGTAAGCAGGGTCGTTTCCGTCAGAACCTGTTGGGCAAGCGCGTCGATTACTCCGGTCGTTCCGTGATCGTGGTAGGTCCGACCCTGCGTCTGCACCAGTGTGGTCTGCCCAAGAAGATGGCACTCGAGCTGTTCAAGCCGTTCATTTTCGGCAAGCTGGAGCACCGTGGTCTGGCGACGACGATCAAGGCCGCCAAGAAGATGGTTGAGCGTGAGCTGCCAGAAGTATGGGATATTCTTGCCGATGTAATCCGCGAGCACCCCGTACTGCTGAACCGCGCACCAACCCTTCACCGTCTGGGTATCCAGGCGTTCGAGCCGGTGTTGATTGAAGGCAAGGCGATTCAGCTGCACCCGCTGGTCTGTGCTGCCTACAACGCCGACTTTGACGGCGACCAGATGGCTGTGCACGTTCCGCTGACCCTAGAGGCCCAGCTGGAAGCGCGCGCACTGATGATGTCGACCAACAATATCCTGTCGCCTGCCTCCGGCGAGCCGATCATCGTTCCTTCGCAGGACGTGGTATTGGGTCTGTACTACATGACTCGTACGCGCATCAATGCCAAGGGCGAGGGCATGCGCTTCACCGACGTGAATGAGGTCGAAATGGCCTATCGCAGTGGTCAGGCCGATCTCCACGCGCTGGTCAAGGTTCGCATCAGCGAAACGATCAAGCACAAGGACGAGAGCTGGACCACCGAGAGCCGTATCGTCGATACGACTGTTGGCCGCGCCCTGCTGTATCAGATCCTGCCTAAGGGCTTGCCCTATGAGCTGGTGGATCAGCCGCTGAAGAAAAAGGCGATCTCCAAGCTGATCAACCAGTGCTATCGCGTGGTGGGTCTGAAGGAAACCGTTATCTTCGCTGACCAGCTGATGTATGCCGGTTTCGCGTACTCTACTATTTCCGGTGCCTCGATTGGTGTGAATGATTTTGTCATTCCCGATGAGAAAGCCAGCATCATTGATGCGGCCACCGACGAAGTGAAAGAGATCGAAGACCAGTACGCCTCGGGCCTGGTAACCCAGGGCGAGAAGTACAACAAGGTGATCGACTTGTGGTCCAAGGCCAACGATGAAATCTCCAAGGCGATGATGGACAACCTGAAATCCACCCGTGTGCTTGACCGCGACGGTAAAGAAGTGGACCAGGAATCCTTCAACTCCATGTACATGATGGCCGACTCCGGTGCCCGTGGTTCTGCTGCTCAGATCCGCCAGCTGGCCGGTATGCGTGGTCTGATGGCCAAGCCCGATGGCTCGATCATCGAAACTCCGATCACCGCCAACTTCCGTGAAGGTCTGAACGTACTTCAGTACTTCATCTCTACTCACGGTGCCCGTAAGGGTCTTGCCGATACGGCATTGAAGACGGCGAACTCGGGTTACCTGACCCGTCGTCTGGTTGACGTTGCCCAGGATCTGGTGATCACCGAGACCGATTGCGGTACTGATCGCGGTCTGGTCATGGCGCCGCACATTGAAGGCGGTGATATTGTTGAGCCGCTGGGTGAGCGCGTACTGGGTCGTACTATTGCTCGCGACGTGATCAAGCCTGGAACTGAAGAAACTATCGTTCCAGCCGGCACCCTGATTGACGAGAAGTGGGTTGAGTTCCTCGAGCTGAACAGCGTCGACGAAGTTATCGTGCGCTCGCCGATCAGCTGTGAAACCCGCTACGGCGTGTGCCGTACCTGTTACGGTCGCGACCTGGCGCGTGGACACCTGATCAACATCGGTGAGGCAGTGGGTGTTATAGCTGCCCAGTCGATTGGTGAGCCGGGTACCCAGCTGACCATGCGGACGTTCCACATTGGTGGTGCGGCTAGCCGTACTTCTGCTGCCGACAGCGTGCAGGTTAAAGCGGCCGGTGTTATCCGTCTGCACAACCTCAAGCACGTTGAGCGCGCAGACGGCTGTCTGGTAGCGGTATCGCGTTCCGGTGAATTGGCTCTGGCCGACGAGTTCGGTCGTGAGCGTGAGCGCTACAAGCTGCCCTATGGCGCAGTCATCTCGATCAAGGAAGGCGAGAAAGTCACCGCCGGCCAGATCGTCGCCAAGTGGGATCCACACACTCACCCCATCGTTACCGAGATCTCCGGTACCGTGGCCTTCTTTGGTATGGAAGAAAACATCACCATCAAGCGCACAGCTGATGAGTTGACAGGTTTGACCAACCTGGAAGTGATGGATGCCAAGGATCGTCCTGCTGCAGGCAAGGACATTCGTCCAGCTGTGAAGCTGGTTGACGAAAACGGTAAGGAATTGCTCCTCCCGGGTACCGATGTGCCGGCGCAGTATTTCTTGCCAGCCAACGCATTGGTCAACCTGTCAGACGGTGCCAAGGTGAACGTGGGTGACGTTGTTGCCCGTATTCCCCAGGAAACCTCGAAGACACGTGACATCACCGGTGGTCTGCCGCGTGTTGCCGACCTCTTTGAAGCTCGTCGTCCCAAGGAGCCTTCCATTCTGGCGGAAATCAGCGGCACGATTTCCTTCGGCAAGGAAACCAAGGGCAAGCGTCGTCTGGTCATTACCCCGACTGATGGTAGCGAGCAGTACGAAGAGCTGATTCCGAAGTGGCGTCACCTGAACGTGTTCGAGGGTGAACAGGTCACCAAGGGTGAGGTTATCTCCGACGGTCCGAGCAATCCGCACGACATCTTGCGACTGCTGGGCGTTAGCGCGCTGGCCAAGTACATCGTCAACGAAATTCAGGACGTTTACCGTCTGCAGGGTGTAAAGATCAACGACAAGCACATCGAAGTGACCATCCGCCAGATGTTGCGCAAGGTGGAAATCACTGAGTCGGGCGACTCGAACTTCATCAAGGGTGATCAGGTAGAACTGACTCACGGCCTGGAAGAGAACGAGCGTCTGGTTGCCCAGGACAAGTTCCCGGCCAAGTACGAACACGTACTGCTGGGTATTACCAAGGCATCGCTGTCGACTGAGTCGTTCATATCCGCGGCTTCCTTCCAGGAAACCACGCGGGTATTGACCGAAGCAGCTGTTACCGGCAAGAGCGACCATCTGCGCGGCTTGAAAGAGAACGTCGTGGTTGGCCGTTTGATCCCGGCGGGTACCGGTCTGGCCTATCACGCTGAACGCAAGCGTCAGCGTATGGCAGACAAGCCGGCCAAGGTAAGTGCAGTAGAAATCGAGCAGGCACTGTCCGATGCATTGAATTCGGGTAATGACTGATTAGGACTGTCGGCGCCCTCGGGCGCCGCTGACCTTGACGAGCGGGGGCGGGCTCTATAGAATTCCGTACCCCTAAAATTGGTGGGGCGCTATGCCCTGCCATTTTTTATTTAATATGTCTGATAGACATCAGTGGAGTTTTGCTAGATGGCGACAATTAACCAGCTGGTTCGCAAGCCGCGCAAGCGCGTTGCTGAAAAAAGCGACGTGCCAGCGCTGCAGAACTGCCCGCAGCGTCGTGGCGTGTGTACTCGTGTATACACCACCACGCCGAAGAAGCCGAACTCGGCTCTGCGTAAGGTCTGCCGTGTCCGTTTGACCAACGGTTACGAAGTTTCTTCTTATATCGGTGGTGAAGGCCACAACCTCCAGGAGCACAGCGTTGTGCTGATCCGTGGCGGTCGTGTAAAGGATTTGCCAGGTGTGCGTTATCACACTGTTCGCGGTTCGCTGGACACCTCGGGTGTCAAGGATCGTCGTCAGGGCCGTTCCAAGTACGGTGCCAAGCGTCCTAAGTAATTTTTGAATTCATTTTTCCTGAGTCGATAAGAGTAAGGTCGGGCACCGTCCCGGGCTAACCTGAAGACCGTTTGAGGGCTTATCATGCCAAGACGTCGCGTAGCAGCAAAACGTGAGATCCTGCCAGAACCAAAGTACGGCAGCCAGATCCTCGCTAAGTTTATGAACCACGTAATGGAAAGCGGCAAGAAAGCCGTTGCCGAAAGCATCGTTTACGGTGCTCTGGACAAGGTCAAAGAGCGTACCAAGACCGAAGATCCAGTAGAGCTGTTCGAGCGCGCGCTCGACGCCATTGCGCCACTGGTCGAAGTTAAATCCCGCCGTGTTGGTGGTGCCACCTATCAGGTTCCGGTTGAAGTGCGTCCCTCCCGCCGCAACGCTCTGGCGATGCGCTGGTTGGTAGATGCTGCCCGTAAGCGTGGCGAAAAGTCGATGGCTCTGCGCCTGGCTGGTGAGTTGGTCGATGCTGCTGAAGGCAAGGGTGCAGCAGTCAAGAAGCGTGAAGATGTGCACCGTATGGCTGAAGCCAACAAAGCCTTCTCCCATTATCGCTTCTAACGACTCAGGAGAATATTTTGTCTCGTGTAACCCCCATTAATCTGTACCGGAATATTGGTATCTGCGCGCACGTTGATGCGGGCAAGACTACTACGACGGAGCGGATTCTTTTTTACACCGGCGTCAACCACAAGATGGGTGAGGTGCACGATGGTGCGGCTACCATGGACTGGATGGCGCAGGAGCAGGAGAGAGGTATTACCATCACCTCTGCTGCTACCACGGCGTTCTGGGAAGGTTCTGAGAAGCAGTACAAGCGTCACCGCGTAAACATCATCGATACGCCGGGTCACGTCGACTTCACCATCGAGGTTGAGCGCTCATTGCGCGTACTCGACGGTGCGGTTGTCGTGTTCTGTGGTACCTCCGGTGTTGAGCCGCAGTCTGAAACGGTGTGGAGGCAGGCCAACAAGTATGGTGTGCCTCGCATTGTTTACGTGAACAAGATGGACCGCCAGGGTGCGGACTTTCTGCGTGTGGTTGAGCAGATCAAGAAGCGGCTGGGACATACGCCAGTTGCGATCCAGCTAGCTATAGGTGCTGAAGAGAATTTCGAGGGTCAGATCGACCTGCTGCGTATGAAGGCCATGTACTGGAGTGACGAGGACAGTGGTCTGACTGCGCGCGAGGAAGAGATTCCCGCCGAGATGCTCGAGATGGCGCAGAAATATCGTGAGCAGATGGTTGAGGCAGCCGCCGAAGCCAACGAAGAGCTCATGAACAAGTACCTGGAAGGCGTTGAGCTGACCGAGGATGAGATTAAGGCCGGGCTGCGTCAGCGCACCCTGGCTTGCGAGATCGTTCCCGCGGTTTGCGGTACTTCGTTCAAGAACAAGGGCGTGCCTCTGGTTCTGGACGCGGTTATCGATTACCTGCCTGCGCCTGATCAGGTTGTAGCCATCAAGGGCGTCCACCCTGATGACGAGGAGAAGCAGGACGAGCGGCATGCCGATGACTCCGAGCCCTTCTCTGCGCTGGCATTCAAGATCGCCACTGACCCCTTTGTGGGGACGTTGACGTTCGTAAGGGTATATTCCGGTGTGCTTAAATCCGGCGATGCTGTACTGAACTCGGTCAAAGGCAAGAAAGAGCGAGTTGGTCGCATGGTGCAAATGCACGCCAATGCCCGTGAAGAAATCAAGGAAGTGCTCGCTGGCGACATTGCGGCACTAATTGGTATGAAGGATGTCACTACCGGTGACACCCTCTGTTCCAATGAGCATCCAATCATCCTTGAGCGTATGGAGTTTCCTGAGCCGGTTATCTCGGTTGCAGTTGAGCCAAGAACCAAGGCTGATCAGGAAAAGATGGGTGTTGCCCTGGGCAAGCTTGCTCAGGAAGATCCATCGTTCCGTGTGCGCACTGATGAAGAGTCCGGCCAGACCATTATCTCCGGTATGGGTGAGCTCCATCTGGATATTCTGGTTGATCGGATGAAGCGCGAGTTTGGCGTGGAAGCCAATATCGGTAAGCCGCAGGTAGCTTACCGTGAAGCAATCCGTAATAAATGCGAGATTGAAGGCAAGTTCGTGCGTCAGTCTGGTGGTCGTGGCCAGTATGGTCACGTCTGGATTCGTTTCGAGCCGTCCGACGAAAGCGAAGAGGGTCTTATCTTCGTTAATGAGACTGTCGGCGGTTCGGTTCCGCGCGAATACATTCCAGCGGTCCAGAAAGGTATCGACGAGCAGATGAAAAACGGCATTCTGGCCGGCTATCCTCTGTTGAACCTGAAGGCAACCCTGTTCGATGGCTCATTTCACGATGTCGACTCGAACGAGATGGCATTCAAGATTGCCGCTTCGATGGCGACCAAGCATTTGGCCCAGAAAGGTGGTGCGGTGCTGCTCGAACCGATGATGAATGTCGAAGTTGTGACACCCGAGGACTACATGGGTGATGTGATGGGCGACCTGAACCGTCGTCGCGGTCTGGTACAAGGAATGGAAGATTCCGTTTCCGGTAAAGTGATCCGCGCTGAGGTCCCACTTGGTGAGATGTTCGGTTACGCCACGGATGTGCGCTCCATGTCCCAAGGGCGTGCGAGCTA